>Ga0255432_1076_pt1 | contig 17674 bp, 11 predicted proteins | sample ANMaggSeSYBR02I6_FD_182656 | JGI IMG/M metagenome (GOLD analysis project Ga0255432, IMG submission 182656) | Sediment cell enrichment communities from methane seep in Santa Monica Basin, California, United Staets - ANME aggregate JGI... | ecosystem: Environmental > Aquatic > Marine > Cold seeps >...
AATAAACATACAAGCCGACGCAAAAAACCGTGCGGCTGATTTGCACATTATGCTGGATACACACATAGGTGAGTACATGCCTTCAGAGGTAATGCCAAATGGGTAGGAAGATACTTGCACCTGAAAAAACGGAGAAAGTCTTTACGGACATTCACAGCAATCATATTCTGCCGATCGTTTTAGAGCAGTTCCTAAATAAGAAGTGTGCGGATTGTATTGAAGAGTCCTATCACAACATCAAAGATCGCAAATTTCGCTCAGCAATTTGCGCGCTATTGGGCAATTTCACACAAAAGTCGCTAATTATTGGGGCGGTTGCCGAAATAATATGGTGTGCCTTCCTTGATATTGATGATATGAGCGATGGCGCTTCGTATCGATTTCATCAGCCATCCGCCTGGAAGCGATGCGGGCATCTTATTTCGATCAGCTCGTCAAGTTGGGCAATAAATCACGCGTTGGGCATGCTTCTGGACGCAGGTATCCAGGTGCCCAATGTGAAGATATTTCTGCAGAGCATATCTGATGCGTTTGCTGCTCAGATAGATCAGTACCTCTGCAGCCCCGATGTATCGCTCGATTGGTACAACAATATTTCTATACGTAAAAACAATTTAGCTGGGATTGCATGGACGGCGGTTTTACGAGAATCAGAAACCAGTGAATATACGTTAGAAATGATTAGGAAAATGTATAACCTTTGCGCAGCAGCTGGACAGATGAAAAACGATCTCTATGATGTCTCTCCCCACCTTAATAGAGCCCGATTCAACGATTTTCACGCTTCGAGAATCTCCTCTCCACTACTCATGCTGCGAGCGTCGACTTCCGACATGGAGTTCGAGCGGTTCCGGGCTGAATTCTTTGGCAAGGAACTGAGCGTGACAGAAATGTCCAAGGCAGCTGCTGTGCTGAGCCGGAAGGGCGTTTACAAGGATTGTGTTACGATTATACGACGGTACGTGGTAGAAGCGGAGACTTACATGGAAAGAGCAGACATTGCGGATGCTACGAAAGATATCTTGGCATCATGGTTGAATAATCAGTTTCTATGGGATCTAAGCATTTGAACGAAATTCGCTTTCCCCCATACGGGGTCATGTTTTATCCTGATGGTGTAATGATAGATACCGGCATTGGGTGTAATTACAAGTGTGCTTATTGCACCCTAGCGCCGAGTGACAATGGCGTTAATCTTTTCCAGTGGAGCTCAGAGGAAGTGGTATCATATATTACGTCATCTTCAAGGTTTGTGTCAGGTCTCGGTGGCGCAGTAGTAACCGTGGGGCACATGCTCTCGGATCCATTTGATGAAAAGTTGCGGTATTATAGCTTCGATCTTTTAAGGGCATTTTCTTCAATGAGAAATCCAGTGCGTGTTGCCACAAAAACATTAATTGACGATGATTTGGCAGAATCGATAGCTGCCAATCGCTGTGAGTGTGCCCCATTTCTTGTACATATATCTATTAGTACGATTACATACGCGAAAAAAATCGAGCCTAATGCGGCCGCTCCTATTCAGCGAATGGCTGGTATCAAAGCTCTAAGGCAACATAATTTGCAGTCATGTCTCTATATAAAACCTGTGCTCCCTAAAGTCACAATTCGGGACTTGCCAAAGTGGATTGCCCTTGTAGATGAATTAATGCCTGATTATGTCGTAGTTGGCACTTATTATCGACGCGTTGATAACCAGTCTCTGCTGGAGAAACCAGGTCAGAAATACGGAGATTATGTTGCTGTTATGGATAAAGAATCTTTGGAGGACTGTTTCCGAATGCACCAGGTACTCAGTAAATACCATCCGCGTGTATATATCAATGGTATTTGTCCAATAATCAACGCTACCGGGGTAACTCCGTACGTTTATCCTAATAAGCTTGGCAACCACCTATGCGTCAGGTGTGGATTCTGCCGTTGTGATTAATGGGAGAGAACCATGAATGCTCAACGCAAGTTCTGAATTGTCACCGTACCCCCGCGTGCTCTACCAGCGCTGGCGCTAAGGAAGGCATGTGAGCAAAGAGAGTTATCTGTGTGTTGTTACGGGAAGCTTACGCGGGACTCGTTAGATAGGTAAAGTCCGACCAAATGAAAGACATTGAATTTGTAATTGATCGTTTAATAGCAGGTGGGCTTTTCTTTTTTGCTGGCTCAGGATTTAGCTATGCTTCCAATCTGCCGAGTGCCTATGCAGTATTAGAACACACAACTAATGCCTTTTTGCCTGCCGCTGTTACTAACAAGGAAAAAAATGATATTTGCAATACTATTCAGCCGGAGGTGTTTTATGAGTCAATAATTGGCATGACCAATTCATACGAATGCCTAAGCATTTGGCGTTCATTGTATCAGGCGGAGCAGGTAAGACATGGCGTACAATGCACTCCGAATTTTTCCCACTTATTCATAGTCGAATACTCCTATAAGAACAGCCTGCCAATTATCACTACGAACTTTGACTCCATGTTTGAACAGGCTTGCGACATACTCAATATAAAATATCGAGTAGTTTTACCAACAGAATCACCGTCTAACCTGGAAGGTAACAAGTTATCTATATGTAAGGTGCACGGCAGCATCCAAGACAATGAAGGAAAGTATTCGCCACATGCTCTTTGGACGACTATGACGCAGATAACAAAGGTCAATACAGAATGGATCAAATATCTAAACGCATTGATGACGAACAATCACTTGTGTTTTGTGGGCTACAGTGGAAGGGACATAGACTTCTTTCCGTACATCGCTGAGTTCCCCAAAAAAAGCGGTGTAAAGAAAATTATCTGGATAAATAGGTTTGGTGGGGACCATTCGGATGTCGCATCTAGAGCGTGTGGTGCTATAAGAATTTATCAGTTGCCAAGTGATTTATTTAAATCCGTATCAGACAGGGTTAATATTCAAGTATCCAACAAGACTGAGCAACTGGTTAGAAATTCAGGGGATATAGAAACACTCTTGAGCTTCCTTGAACGATCTTTAAACGAAAAGCGATTGTTGACCAAAAAAGAAAAGAAACTCCTTTATTGCGTGCTGCTATCCAAGGTAGGTCGTTACCGTGATGCTCATAGGCTAGCAATAAAGATCATGGAGAGCAGATCATTAGATTTGAGCCCCCCAAATAAGCATCTTCTACTTTTAACCTGTGCTAGACTGAGTCACGAAATATCGAAATACGAGAGTTGTAGACACTTTGCCGAGCGTGTATTAGCTACACTCAAGAACAAAGGTGAATATGATTTGAATGCTGCCATCCAAGCAAGTTGTTTGGTTAGTGAATCCCGTCGAATGAGTATTCCTAGCGATATTTATTTTGGCCGAAATAAGAACTTGTTGGATTATCTCCATGTTGCTTTTGTTGTAGTCCACTTTGTGTTCAGCGAATTGGTTGCTAATATTAAGATGTTCAAGTATAAGTTGAAATATTTCGATCTTAATATCGAAACTCAACATGAGTTGATTGAGCACCGCATAAGATTCTATGCGCTTATTCAATCAATATTAGGCTCACCTCAACGTGGCTGGATCAACCCTGTGGCTGCCTTTCTAATTAGAAGGTGGGACAAAATTAGACAAATGAGTTACCAATCGGGGTATTCTGCCGGTATTGCTAATGCGGGTAAATTCAAATATCGGTTAAGTCCTTCAGAGAAAACGAAATCTGAATCTACCAGTATCTATGCGCTAACAACCTCTGCTACTGGCACTGAGTTGGTAGTTAGAAATGAAGCAGATCAATTATTGCGGGATGGAAAATTTAATGAAAGTAGAATACAATTTATTAAATTCGCCAATATGGCAAATAAAAGTGGGAATATGTTAAACGAAATTAAGGGTATTATGGGGTTTGCGTATGCAAATCAAATGGATGGAAAAAGACCGTTATTGACAGACGACTTAAGGAAACGATTATCAATGCTTGTTTCTAAACTCGAGGGTAGGCGATGGCGAAAGCATTTCAAATGGCTAATGGATCAGGTCTCAACTCTTGGCAGGCATACCAAAGCCAGAGAAATGTCTAACAAGGGTAATTAACGCAGACACCTAAATGAGTGCGGTTTTTATTGTTTTAACATTAAATTAACACGTTATAAGTGAAATAGCTTTTGCAGCAATCCAGCACTGGTTATTACCGCCGCTCGAACTAAAAGAAAGGGATGAAAACGAAAAATGGCAATAGAACTATTTCCATCATCTTTTCGCTGTGACTGTGGTCAGGAACTGGATTTCTATGAGAATACAATCCGGGATATGAAAAAGATGAGCAAAAAGAAACGAATCCGTTTAGGAGAGGAAAAACATACTATTGTGTTTTGCAAAGGCGAAGCAATAGAGATTCTTTGCCCAAAACTAGGAAATTGCACCATAACCAACTCTGTGTAGAGTGCCTGAATACCCGTAAACATAGCATCGACATTGGGTTTCAGGCCTGATATCAGGCGCTAACATGTCAGTTCAGGTTACAGCCAGGGCCGAGCCGTTTCGGCAGGATGTTGTTAAGTTGAAAATTTATTATTTTATTTAAGTTAGTGGAAGCCTTGGATGCTCCATGACTTCTGCGTTACGTATATCTGCTATATACCTCGAACCCATGCAATTCATAAAAAGGTTATAATATCGGTTAGATATCTTTATTTTCTACAATAAACGACAGCTTAAAGTACGTTGATTAGATATTAATTAGACTCCCAGCAAACCCTTTATTCATGGGCTATGCAGTAGGTTCGACTCCCGCTAACGGAAGTATAAAAAATAGTCTTTCATGTAATCAGACTCTCGATAGTTATATAACTGAAGTTTCACCGTTTTTGAATATTATGAACCAAAGTTATTATCATAAAACCTTTATAACATGCGGCTTTAAAAGCCACTTTGGATTGTTGTGATTTTGAAAAAGGTTTTATAGGGTTTTGCTACTGTAGAGGCAAACTCCTATAAAATTAAATCCAATTTGGCCCAGATATCAGTCAATAGTGGCATTTACAACAATGGCATTATGAAAAAAGCGTGAAACTTCAGTTATATAATTGTCCCTTGAAGAGATTAACTAATTTAATAAGGAGGAAAAACAGTGTCTATCAGTGAAATAACGGCAAATGAACTGGATGTTGAAAAGTTTATTAAAGATAGGGCGGCAGGGATATCTGAAGCCGTGGGGAATGATACAGCTATTAATGCCCTGTCAGGTGGCGTTGATTCTTCAACTGTTACACTGCTTGGACATATGGCTCTGGATAAAAAACTGAAAACTTATTTTATAGATAATGGTTTGATGAGAAAGGATGAGCCGCAAGAAGTAGTTTCTATCTTCAGCAAAATGGGCGTTAATGTAGAAATAATTGATGCAAGGCAGGAATTTTTCGCAGCATTGAAAGACATAGATGATCCTGAGAAAAAAAGAGAAGCCATTACCCAGACCTTTTATAAAAAAGTTTTTGGGAGACTTGTTAAAGAAAGCGGAGCAAAGCATCTTCTTCAGGGGACTATATTAACTGATGTTGATGAAACGGTTGCAGGTATCAAGAGGCAGCATAATGTCTTTGAACAATTGGGCATTGATCCTCAGGAAACATTCGGATACAAAATAATTGAGCCGTTATTACAACTTCGTAAAGATGGTGTAAGAAAAGTTGCTGAAGGCCTCGGACTTCCTGAAGTAATTTTTAACAGACCACCTTTTCCAGGGCCTGCGCTTGCCGCAAGAGTTATTGGCGCTGTTACGCCTGAGGATGTTGAGCTTGTCAGGCACGCGACCGTTATTATGGAAGAGGTCTTTGGGGATATGGACTCATTTCAGAATATGGCTATTTTGCATAAGGATCGAGTGACTGGTATGCGAAACGGCATGAGAGCATTCGGCAGACAGATTGAAATAAGATGCTGGGAAAGTACTGATGCGCGTACCGCTACCCCAATGAGAGTTGATTACAAAACCCTGTTTTATCTTGCTGACCGCATTACAAAAGAAGTTCAGGGTGTTGTCAGCGTAACTTATCATATTGCTGAGAAGCCGCCGTCAACAATGGAAGTTGTTTAAATACGGTTGTCGGTTGACGGTTATCGGTTGACGGTTAACTGATAAGTGCCAAGACATCGGTGACCTTATTTCTCGTTCCCATGTTCCAGCGTGAGAATGCATACCATATGGGTTCCCACGCTGGAGCATGGGAACCAGGCAACCGTGAACCGTGAACCGTCAACTATTATAATATATCTTCATGATAATTCTGCAGGGATTTGACTTTAGACTGTCCTTTCCTTCGAGCAGCAATTCCCCTTGCAGCAGCAAGAGCGGCGGCTATTGTGGTAATATTCAGGATTTTATAATTAATAGCTGCTTTACGAATATAGGAACTGTCTGTCTTGCTTTGTTTCCCGCTCGGCGTGTTTATTACCAGGTGAATTTCTTTGTTTTTAATTGCATCAACAAGGTCGGGTCTGCCATATCCCAGTTTTGGGACAGGTTTTGAATCTATTCCATGTTCTGCAAAGAATTGATGCGTCCCTTTTGTTGCCAGTATGTTAAATCCAAGCTCCTTGAAGACCCTTGCAGCTTCCAGCGAACCTGGCTTGTCCTTCTCCGCAATGGTAAACAGAACCGTTCCTTCAATTGGCAGTGATGACTGTGTTGCTTCCTGTGATTTGAAGAATGCCAGGCCAAAGGAATCCGCCAGCCCCAGAACTTCTCCTGTTGACCGCATCTCAGGGCCGAGAAGCGGATCTACTTCCGGGAACATGTTGAACGGGAAGACCGCTTCTTTTACTCCGAAATGCTTGATCTGTTTTTGCTTAAGCCCGAGGTCTGAGATTGTTTTACCCAGCAAGATCTGTGTGGCAAGCCGCGCCATGGAGATATTACAGACTTTTGAAACTATTGGAACGGTCCGCGACGCTCTTGGGTTTGCCTCAAGAATATAAACCGTGTCATTTGCGATAGCATACTGGATATTCATAAGCCCGATGACATTCAGCTCGATAGCGATTTTGCGTGTGTATTCACAGATAGTTTCAATGTGTTTGGGAGGAATGCTGATGGGCGGGATTACGCAGGCAGAGTCACCTGAATGCACACCTGCAAGCTCAATATGTTCCATAACTGCTGGAACAAATGCGTCAGTTCCATCTGAAATTGCATCTGCTTCAGCTTCAATGGCATTTTCAAGGAACTTGTCAATTAAAATAGGCCGCTGAGGTGAAATATCTACGGCCGCCGCCATATAATGTTTGAGCATTTCTTCGTCATGTATAACTTCCATTCCGCGTCCGCCTAAAACATAAGAAGGACGAACTATAAGAGGATAACCGATATCTTTTGCAATATCCAAAGCTTCCTTAAATGAATGAGCCATGCCGGATTTGGGCTTGGGAATCCCCAGCTTTCGCATCATCTTGTAAAAGCGGTCACGGTCTTCCGCAAGATCTATGGCTTCAGGAGATGTGCCGAGTATCTTTACACCAGCTTCAGCCAGATCGTTTGCAATGTTCAGCGGTGTTTGCCCTCCATACTGTACAATTACTCCTTCAGGCTTTTCCTTTTCGTAAATACTTAATACGTCTTCTACTGTAAGAGGTTCAAAATATAGTTTATCCGAAGTGTCGTAGTCTGTGGATACTGTTTCAGGGTTGCAGTTGACCATTATGGATTCATATCCTGCATCGCGGATGGCAAAAGCCGCATGCACACAGCAATAGTCAAATTCAATCCCCTGGCCAATCCGGTTTGGTCCACCGCCGAGAACCATAATTTTTTTACGGTCGCTTACTTTTACTTTATCGGATGCATTATAGGTAGAGTAGTAATAAGCTGCATCTTCGACACCACTTACCGGAACAGGTTCCCATGCCTCGATTAGATTCAATGAAATGCGTTTTTCACGGATATCCTTTTCGGGAATGTCAAGAAGCCCGGCAAGATACTTATCTGCAAATCCATCTTTTTTAGCCTGCAAAAACAGATCATCCGGAAGCATTCGGCCTTTGTGTTCTAAAATTTTATCTTCAAGTTCTACCAGCTCTTTCATCTGTTCGATAAACCAGGCTTTTATGTGAGTTTTTTCATGAAGAGCCTGAATATCCGCGCCTTTGCGTAGCGCCTCGTACAGGATGAAGTGTCGTTCACTGGTAGGAATGTTCAGCATATGCATTAATTCGTCCAATGAGTTATTGTTGAAGTCTTTGGCAAATCCAAGCCCATACCGGTTAATTTCCAGCGAACGTATAGCTTTTTGAAAAGCCTCCTTATAATTTTTTCCTATGCTCATTACTTCACCAACTGCGCGCATCTGGGTACCGAGCTTATCTTCCACACCTGGAAATTTTTCAAAGGCCCACCGGGCAAATTTAACTACAACATAATCACCGGATGGAGTATATTTGTCCAGGGTTCCATCCCGCCAGTAGGGAATTTCATCAAGAGTAAGGCCTCCGGCGAGAAGCGCTGAAATAAGAGCGATCGGAAAGCCGGTTGCCTTTGAGGCCAGCGCTGACGAGCGGGAAGTTCTGGGATTGATTTCTATAACCGCAACTTTTCCCGTTTTGGGATCATGTGCAAATTGAATATTGGTACCACCGATGACTTCTATTGCCTCAACAATATCATAGGAGTATTTCTGAAGACGTTTCTGAAGTTCGGGAGCGATTGTCATCATTGGCGCTGTGCAGAATGAATCTCCTGTATGAATGCCCATTGCGTCGACATTTTCTATGAAACATACCGTGATCATCTGATTTTTGGAATCACGTACAACTTCCAGTTCAAGTTCTTCCCAGCCCAGCACGGATTCTTCGACCAAAATCTGATTTGCCATACTTGCAGCTATGCCGCGAGCCGCTATTGTACGAAGTTCTTCAACATTGTAAACAAGACCGCCTCCTGTTCCTCCCATGGTGTATGCCGGACGTATTACAACAGGGTAACCAAGTTTTTCTGCAACTTTTTCCGCATCCTCGACGCTGTTAACAGTCTGATTGCTCGGCATTTCAATCCCGAGTCGATTCATGGTTTCCTTAAATGCTGTACGGTCTTCCCCGCGCTCAATGGCGTCAATGTTAACCCCGATGACCTTAACGCCGTATTTTTCAAGAACGCCCGCTTTTGCCAGCTCGGATGAAAGATTAAGTCCTGTCTGGCCACCCAGGTTAGGCAGTAAAGCATCCGGACGTTCAGTTTCAATAATCTCCGTTAATACTTTAAGGTTGAGAGGTTCTATATAAGTTACGTCGGCAGTTCCAGGGTCTGTCATTATAGTCGCAGGATTCGAGTTCACCAGTACTATCTCGTAGCCGAGGCTTCGCAAAGCCTTACATGCCTGCGTGCCTGAATAATCAAACTCGCATGCTTGGCCGATTATTATTGGGCCTGAACCGATAATTAATATTTTATTGATGTCGTTACGTCTGGGCATAGAAACTCCTTTGATTGTAACAGTTCACGGTTGTCAGTTGTCGGTTTACAGTTCACATTTTTATGTTTTAATCAACCGTAAACCGTAAACTGTAAACTGTAAACCGTTTAACAGCTACATAACTTTCGGTATTATTTATGAAATATTCTGGCCAAACTATTTCAGATGTGGTACGTGCATTTTTTTGCATCGAGCTATACACCTTATTGTTATGAATGACAACTTCCATTTAAATTTTTTTGTAACTACTCAGGTGGATAGGCTGAAGGTTGTGGGGAATTTAACGAGTTGATTGTAATTCTTGCAATAATTTGATATTGATTGAGTGGCTGACTATTCGACGGGTGCAATATAAAAAAGTGATAAGATATAAGACATTAAATGGGTAGCTTTTTTGAATATCGAATGTCGAACAGGGAATAATGAATGTCGAAGGAAGGAATTCTGCCATTTGATATAGGTTTTTTAAGTCATTCAATTGATCTCAATTTTTGTAACAAGCACAGATATTGTCAAACAAAACAAGAACAAAACTTCGTAATTCGACATTCCCTGTTTGACATTCGACATTAAATCAGTATGTTCAATGGCTAAAGATATTATCACCAATGATGTAATTTTTTTGTATTGCACCCCTATTCGACTACTTACATGCTTTTGTGCCTTTGTGTCTGAATTATTACCTTTTTTCGAAGCGGTCAATTTTGAGTTATGAGAAAAATAAATTTAATTTTTATCCTGATAGCAGTCCTGTTTTTATGCTCATGCGGGTTAAAAGATATTTTTTTGCCTGTTCCTGTCAAGCTTGGCCCTGGGGATGAGTTGTTTTCAAAAGCAGAAAAATTGTATCAGGCCAAATCATATGAGAAAGCCCTTAATGCTTATAATGAGTATCTTTCCAGATTTCCTGACAGACCTCTTGCCGATGCTGCGCTCATAAAAACAGGGGCAATTTATACAGCGCTTGGAGATTATGCAGAAGCACGTGATAGCTATAAACGTTTGATTGTTGAATATCCTGACAGCTTTTTTGTGCCTGATGCAAGAGTTGAAGGGCTGGTTACATTTTATAATGAAGGTAAATACGAAAGAGTAATAAGGGAAGCTGACAGGGTTCTGGAAAAAATTGTATCCAGGATTCACATTTTGAGAACATATGTTCTTGTGGGTGATACTTATATTGCAATCGGTTCACCGCTGGATGCTTTGCATTTTTATACATTAGCATTTGAGAAGTCAAAAGATCCGGAAAGAGAGACAGTTATTTCGAAATTTAAGGAGACAGTCGTACAGCTTGATAAAACAGATGTTATGTTCATTATAAAACATATGGGATATAATCCGCCTGCAGGTATGCTTATGTATCTATACGGCCTTAAAAAGGCTGAAGAGGAGCAATATGATGATGCTATAATGATGCTTTCTCATTTTGCAGACAGGTTCCCTGAGCATAATTATGCTGGGCAGGCGAAAAAGATTATAGAAGAACTCAGCACAAAGTCTGTTTACAGTCGCTATACCATAGGTTGTTTGCTTCCTCTTAGCGGTTATTACAAAAGTTTTGGCAGTAAGGCATTAAAAGGAATTGAACTTGCACTTGGGCAATTCTGTTCTCAGGGCGATCGGCCGGCTATTAAAATAATAATAAAGGATACAGGTTCTGATCCTGATGTTGCTGTTAATGCAGTAAAGGAATTGTTTGAAGAGCATGTTGCAGCGATTATCGGACCAATTTTTACTGCTGAGTCTGCGGCTTTAGAAGCACAAAGCAGGGGGATCCCTATAGTTACTATAACCCAGAAAGATAATATCGCTGATACCGGAGATTATGTTTTCAGAAATTTTTTTACTCCCAAAATGCAGGTTGAAACAATTGTTTCTTATGCAATTGAAGAGCTTGAGCTGAAAAATTTTGCAATCCTTTATCCGAATGAAAATTATGGTAAAGTGTTTATGAATCTTTTCTGGGATGAGGTTATGGCTTATGACGGGAAAGTGGTCGGGGTTGAATCGTATGAGCCTGACAGCACTGATTTTGCTGATCCAATAAAGAAACTTGTAGGGCTTTACTATGAATTGCCGGAGGATCTAAAAAATACAGAGGAGCTGATTGAAGGCGAAGATGAAAGCGATGATTTTAAAGAAGTTAAGGATGAAAATGAGGCTGATGAGCCTGTAGAGGAAGAGGGCTCTGTAGTAGAGGATGAGGAACTTATAGAGGATGATGAGCCAAAGCCTGTTATTGATTTTGATGCTATATTTATTCCTGACTCACCGAAAAGAGCAGGGCTTATTATCCCTCAGTTGTCATTTTATGATGTTGATAATGTATATCTTTTTGGTACCAATCTATGGCGTTCAGACTCTTTAATCAAAATGGCGCGCCAATATGTACAGAATGCCATAATGCCCGATATCTTTTTTGCAGAAAGCTCTTCAGAAAAGGTGAGAGATTTTGTCAGGACTTTTGAGAAGACTTTCAGGGAGAAGCCCGATTTCATAGAAGCTGTAGCTTATGATACCGCAATGATGTTGTTTCAGATAGTCAGCCGTCCGGATGTCCGATTCAGAAGCGCAGTAAAAAATGAGCTGATGAAAGTTAGTAATTTTCAGGGGGTGGCAGGTCTTACTTCATTTGATAATAACGGGGAGCTTAAAAAAGATCTTTATCTTCTTAAAATTAAGGGTAATAAATTTATTGAACTGGAATAGTAATAGTTGTCGGTTCACAGTTCACGGTTCACGGTTAAAATGCCGCAGTTGTTGCATAAAAAGCCCGTAAACCGACAACTGTAAACCGACAACTGTAAACCGTAAACCGCTACTATGAATATAGCTTACACAGCTTATAATCTGCTTACTACTGGTCTTTTCCTGCCGCTTTTTCCTGCCTTCTGGTTTTATTCCCGGATGAGCGGTCGATACACAGAGAGCATAAATCAGCGTCTTGGTTGTTATCCCCCTGAGCTTGTTGGTCGAATTTCAGGGTCGCCTAGAATATGGATTCATGCGGTTTCAGTTGGAGAGGTAAGTGTAGCTGCTGCAATTATTGAGCCTCTTATTTTTTTTATGCCTGAAAGCGCAATAATCCTTTCAACTACAACTGAACACGGGCAGGCATATGCCAGAAATAAACTCCGATCAGTTGCTACCTGTATATATGCACCCGTTGATTTTATTGCTTCCGCCCGAAAAGCTCTAACTGTAATAAAACCTGATATTCTGGTGTGTCTTGAGACGGAAATATGGCCGAACTGGCTTGTAGAAGCACACAGGATGGGCATTAAGACTGCTCTGGTAAATGGCAGGATTTCTGTCCGCACGATTAAAAAATATCTAAAGATTCGACCATTAATGAGGGAGACCCTAAAGCACGTAGATGCTTTCAGCATGATTCGTGAAGAAGATGCGCAGAGGATAAAGATGATAGGTGCTCCTCCGGGTAGAGTAAAGATAAACGGCAATGCAAAATATGATATATTATTAAACCGCACCCATGCTCATATTGTAAAAAAAATGACGAGTCTCTATAATTTATATGGAGACAGACCGGTTTTTCTGGCAGGAAGCATAAGGAGTCAGGAAGAAAAAATTATCCTCGAAGTTTACCGGAAGATCGTTGAATTTTTTCCTGAAACCCTTTTAATTATTGCTCCAAGGCACTTAGAGAGAGCTAAGCATATAAATGATATGTTTAAAGAAAAAGGTTTTTCATGCCAGTTAAGAACAGATCTTGATAAAAAAAATTGTTTGCGGACAGCGTCCGTGATTATCTTAGACACAATCGGAGATCTGCAGGATACATACAGCATTGCTTCGGTCGTTTTTTGCGGAGCAAGTCTGGTTCCATTAGGCGGGCAAAACATTCTTGAAGCGGCTGTCTGGGGGAAGCCCGTGTTTTATGGACCTTCAATGGAGGATTTTCTTGATGCAAAGGAGTTGCTTGATAAAACCGGTGGCGGCATTCAGGTTGAAGACGGTCGTGAACTGGCGGAAAAGGCAATATTCTATCTTGGAAATCCGGAGCAGGCAGATATTGCAGGAGGATTGGCAAGAAAAGCCGTATTATCAAATAAAGGTTCTGCAGGAAAACATGCGGCGGTGATATACAGGTTGCTTAGTAAGGGCACGAAGCGCCGTGCCCCTACGAATTCTTAAATGAACTCTGGCCTGTTGCATGAAGTACACTTAGCCACAATTTACCGTTTGGATCAACTTTTTTTCGCTTACCGGCTGAGGCACCCATTGGGATATGAACAAAATAGTTGTTCCAGTGGCCGATTAGAACTCTCGTTTTTCCCGCCATGCCGGCATGAACAGCGTCGCGTCCCAGAAAGCTGCAAAAAACATGGTCATTGGCATTTGCCGGCAGACTCCTTATCATATAACTGGGATCAATATATTTAAGTGATAGATTAATGTTTCTGGATTTGAAATAAGATATTATTTTGTCTTTTAAAAACAGGCCTATATCCTTGAGCCTGATGTTTCCTGATTCATCACGTTCATTTTTATCGATTTCAAAAAACTTCTGGCCTGCTCCCTCAGCCACCAGTATTACAGCATGTTTTCTGAGATGGATGCGCTTTTCAAGCGCGTTTAGAAAACCTTTTGGCCCTTTAAGATCAAAATCGACTTCCGGTATGAGCACAAAGTTTACATTCTGTTGAGCAAGGGCGCTTGTTGCCGTTATAAAACCGGAATACCTTCCCATAAGTTTTATAAGTCCTATTCCGTTTGGATATCCTACAGCTTCATTGTGGGCTCCCCTGATAGCCTGTGTGGCCATTTCAACAGCGGTATCAAAACCGAAAGTCCTTGATACCATATAAATATCATTATCTATTGTTTTCGGTATTCCAATGACACTTATTTTCAGGCCCATTTTTGTTATAGTATCTATTATCCTGGTTGCAGCCATAAGCGTTCCATCGCCCCCGATCATAAAAAGGATGCCTATGTTCATTTTCTTGAGGGTATTGACAATTTCCTCTATTGACTGCGCTCCTCTTGAAGAACCTAAGATTGAACCACCCATTTCAAGTATATTGACAACTGATTCAGGTTTAAGATCCATTATCTCGTGGCCGTATTTTGGAATAAAGCCCTGGAGGCCGTATCTCATACCATAGATATTCCGGACCCCGTAACTGTAATGAAGTTCCAAAACTATTGAACGAATTATATCATTAAGACCAGGGCATAGCCCGCCACATGTTACAATTGCACACCTTAGTTTGCCGGGATCGAAAAATATTTTGCTTCTGGGACCAGCCATTTCAAATGATGTGGGTATTTTCCCTGCCTTGACTGTCTTTATAAGCCTCTCAAATTTTACGTCTATTAATACCTTGTCATTATCGGAAACGAAATTTTGACTTTTTGCGCTTTTTTCCCATCTGCTGATCGGTGATAATATTTTGGGCTCACCTAAAGTCTCTATTTCTGCGTCGATGGAATTATAATCCATAATCAACCTCAATTGTTGTAACGGTTCACAGTTCACGGTTTACGGTTCACAGTTGCCAATTCGTCCACGTTCCTGAAATTGAAAAAACTGGTTTTCTGGGCCAGGATTCTTTACTTGCCGTTAAATTTGAAATCACCCTTACCTAATATATCGTGGAGATGCAAAATGCCCTCAACTTTTCCAATTGAATCAGTTATCGGGAGGATAGTTATCTGATACTGTTCCATTATGTTAAGTGCATCGTAAGCCGGAGAATCAGGGCCGGCGGTTCGTGGGTTTTTTGTCATAACATCTTCGACTGTAAGCTCAAAAATATTCTTTTTCTTTGTAATAATACGCCTTATATCACCATCGGTTATTATACCTGTAAGGATTTTATCTTTTGTTATTACAAGAGTCGTTCCCAGTTCAAGACGATTGATTTCATCTATGGCGATTTCCATGCTTGTTCCAGCGAAAACTCCTGGCACAGCCTCTCCTGTCAGCATGATATCTTTAACTTTACTGGAAAGCCTTTGGCCCAATATGCCTCCTGGATGAATTTTTTTGAAATCGCTGGGTTTAAAATGTTTTTTGTTAATGAGGACAACGGCAAGCGCATCCCCCATTGCAAGCATGGCGGTTGTGCTGGCAGTAGGTGCAAGGCCTAAAGGGCATGCTTCTTTTTCGACACCAACGTTAATTACTATATCACTGTGTTTTGCCAGGGTTGAATGTATATTCCCTGTAAAAGCTATAACCTTGCACCCTATCTTGCATATGCTTGATAAAAGGATATTAAGCTCATCGGTTTCACCGCTGTAAGAAAGAGCAAGAAATATATCATCCTGACATACCATGCCGAGATCTCCGTGCATGGCTTCAACAGGATGTAAAAATATTGATCTTGTGCCCGTGCTGTTCAGGGTGGCCACGATCTTTCTGCCTACTATTCCGGATTTGCCGATACCGCCTACTATTACACGACCGCTGGAATTGAAGATAAGTTCCACCATCCTGGAGAAATTGCCGTCAATCCGGTCTGTCAATCCAAGTATGCCCTCTGCTTCTATTTTAAGAACCTCAATTGCTTCTTTAATGATCATATATGTTATTTCCTTATTTGTAATAGTTCACCACGGATTTTCACGGAATTACACTGAATTATCAAAATACTCTTCTCATCATTGCGAACGTCTCTGTTTGCAATTTTCAGTGAAACTCCGTGTTGTTCCGTGGTGAACTTTTGCCATTTTTTAAAAAAGGCCGAACTGTTACCCTTAATTAAAAGGTTTAAGCTAAGTTCTCAATTTTTCGATTAAAAATCAAGCCCTGACGTATGATTATGCGCAGTCAAGCTATCCAAGGATTTATGAAGAACGTTCTGGATAGCCTTTTTGTGTGGAAATAAACACATTTGCCCAAACATCAAAGTATTTAGAAACAATGGTTGTTTTGACCAGCGATTGTTCAGTTTGCTCATTGAAGAAACTGTTTTTTGACATATTTTGTCCCTGTTTTTATTAACAAATATGGGATTTCTCCTTTACGTCCCCGATTTACATCATGTTGATTAAAGAATCTGTCTTATACGCATAGGCTTAGTATAAGCAACAAACATTGGATTCTCCGGAAGGTTATGCGCATGACCCATTGCCGTCATCCGGAGCAGGGTTGTGGTTTTCGGAATAGGAGGTGATTTGTAAAAAACCACAAAACGCTTTTGACACTTTTCAAGCAAATCGCTATCGTGAAAACGGTTCAGAATGCTGCTGCAATAATCCATAAAGCATATGGAACTCATAAATTGTTTGGAAACCCTGTTTTTATTGATTGACTCGGATTTCATTTCGATAAAAATCAGATAGTTTTGATCGTCTATCCTGGCAACCAAAACATAATCACAGGCTTTCAGATGATCCCCTGATTGAGACAGATACGGACTCAGGCCCTTTTTCCCGTCAAAAGAAAATTTTACGGAATCATCCGTTTGGAATCCTTTAACCACGACTTTTGGCAGTTTGCTGCTTTTGTCCGTCACTATGAGCTCAAATTTACGTCGGCCACCGCATGTTTCCGAGTTCCTTATTATCTGCCTGAACGTGTCAAATGCCATTATTCATCGCCTCCAAGCAGAATCTCTTCCTGAATTTGATTCATTTTAATGATACTGTCATCAAATCCCTTCACCTCTATCCCCAGATTCGGATCAATATCGCAGTATGTGAATGTAACAACTTTTGTTTTTTTCTTTCTGTTCGCCATTTTCATCAGGTTCTCACCCGCACTGTAAACTTTAACCTGCTGAGGCAACAGTAATTCATTATCGATATATCCAAATGTTTCCATCACTTTTCGAGAGTACTTCGTGCCGGCCTTCAACATAATCAAAGTATTTAGCTCTTTGATTATGTAATCGCTATGTGTGGTAATAAATACCTTGATGCCGATATTTACAAGGCGAGCAAAAAGACGCGCCACCCTTCGTTGATTTTCCGGGTGCAGATTCAGCTCTGGCTCATCCACGATGAGCATATCTCCGGGCTGTGCCATGTGCTTCAAATAAAATCCTATATCCAGCAATGATCGAACGGCGCTTGAACTTTGGCCCATGGTCAATTTAACTCTGCCTTTACGTGGCATATAATAAAGCTCGTCGCGGAGAACCCTGTATTCACCACCGATAATATCCTGAAAATCAGTAAGGATGTGAGAGTATTCTTTTTCGATGAAACTGTCCTTTTTAGCTATATTTTCTAAGTTTCTTGTAAAATCCACATTGTCTTTTACCGGCAAGGCGTATGAATCATACACA
>Ga0255432_1078_pt1 | contig 17082 bp, 19 predicted proteins | sample ANMaggSeSYBR02I6_FD_182656 | JGI IMG/M metagenome (GOLD analysis project Ga0255432, IMG submission 182656) | Sediment cell enrichment communities from methane seep in Santa Monica Basin, California, United Staets - ANME aggregate JGI... | ecosystem: Environmental > Aquatic > Marine > Cold seeps >...
CGACGTTCGACCTGCCCGCAACGCTCTCGCTTGCGAGGCGGGCGGGTGTTGGACGTTCATATTTTCCCCTTTCAGCTTTTTGTGCTTCCCAGCCTCCAAGCTTCCAAGCTTTTAACCTATCAGCTATGAGCTATTTCACCTATCAGCTATGACCTGTTTCCTAAGAGCTATCAGCTACAACCTATCAACATATATATAATGTCAGATAACAAGAAAAAAATATGGATAGATTTGGACAATTCTCCTCATGTTCCTTTTTTCAGCCCGATAAAAAAGGAACTTGAAAAGCATGGATATAAAGTAACTTTGACAGCAAGAGATTGTTTTCAGGTTTGTGGTTTAGCTGATCTATTTAACCTTGGTTATAAAAGAATCGGACGTCATTATGGAAAAAATAAAATATTAAAAGTTTTTGGAACTCTTTTGCGATCATTCCAGTTACTCCCGATAGTATTAAAAGACAAACCTATACTTGCTGTTTCTCATGGATCCAGATCTCAGCTAATTACCTCTTCGATGTTAAGGCTTCCAAACATACGCATTTTCGACTATGAACATAGCCAAGATCTTTTATTCATAAAGCCTACCTGGGATATAGCCCCGGAAATAATAGCCAACAAGTTAAATATGCGCAGGAGAAAACCTGTTCTCAAGTACCCAGGTCTTAAGGAAGATGTATATGTGATTGAGTTTACACCTGATCCGGATTTCGGATCCAGGTTGGGTCTTTCTGATGACGACATGGTTGTTACAATTCGTCCTCCGGCGACAGAAGCTCATTATCATAACCCGGAAGCCGAAAAACTATTCGTTGAAGTCGTTAATTTTATTGGAAGTAATCCTGACTGTAAAATGGTAATTCTTCCGAGAAACGAAATTACACAAAAAGATTTTATCCAAAACACATGGTCTAAGTGGTGCGAAACAAAAAAAATAGTTATTCCGGAACATGTAGTTAAAGGCCTTGATTTAATATGGGCCTCTGATCTTGTTGTCAGTGGAGGAGGCACAATGAATAGAGAAGCTGCGGCATTGGGGGTTCCGGTATACAGCATCTTTCGGGGTAAAATCGGGGCCATAGACCAGGATTTGTCTGATACAGGACGTCTAACACTTATAGAAAAAGTTGAAGACGTAAGAAATAAAATCAAGCTGATTAAGAGAAATAAGTCTGATGTTTTTATTCCCAGCAACAGAAAAGCTCTGGAACAAATTGTTGATATAATTATAGAGAAAGTAGAAGGCTGAAGGTGGAAGTCCAATTGGTTAACTATTTTGTTGCTACCGGAAAGCCTTTGGGCCTGATTCTTAATTTCGGAGAAAGAAAAAAAGTGTCCACGTTTGTCTGCGTCAGTCTGCGGCTGATTAATATCCTGTCAAAAAAAATCTTGAAAGCCCTGAACTCTGGACCCTGAACCTTTTTTTGAGATTGACATCATAAAATTTCATGTGATAGGTTAAATATATGAAGAAAAGTTTGATAATTATATCATTTCTGATCATAGTGTTAATGATACCATCTCTTCTGCTTGCCGTTGAAAGGGCGCCGAGGATAAGTGACAGGGAAATAGTAGAAAGACTTACAAGATTGGAAGAAGGGCAGAAGCATCTTCGTTCTGAGATGAACAATCGTTTTGACGGTGTCGATAAACGCTTTGATGATCTTCGTTCTGAGATGAACAGTCGTTTTCAGGCAATTGACAAAAGGTTTGACATCATTCAGTGGATGTTGGGTCTTTTTATTACAATTGCTCTTGTAATACTGGGATTTGTGCTTCGTATGCAGTGGCAAATGCAAAGAAGGCAAACCCGTATGGAAACATCTCTTGAAACGTATAAAGATGAGCTTGCCTTCCTGAAAGGGCTTATAGAAAAACTTCTTCCTCCCAAAGGTGTACTTTAGCCCTATTTCAGGGATTTCTCTGCTTCCGACCTCAACCCAACCTACGAGATATGGTGCCTGATAAATTAGCCGCGGACTTACGCAGACAAGCGCAGGCCTTATTTTTTATTTGGCCGAATAGGATTGAAAGCGATTTTGCGAGAATGCGAGGAAGAAATTCTGAAGCTGGAAATCAAATACGGCATATCTTATGAAGGATTCAAATCAAAGTTAGATTCAGGACAACTCGGAGACCTATTTTCCTATCCACTGGAAAAAGATGCCATGCTATGGGAGGATCTTATAACCGAGAAATGGCTTCGATTGAGAATTATTCGTCAAATCGAGGAACGCTTGTGATCTCCCTGAATGTTCTTAGAGATAAGTTATGCAGTTTGTTCAAGAAACAATTTATTAAAAAGCCCGAAAATCATATACCGTGCGACGAGCCATCTCTCGAAAAGATTGTGGATGAGGTGCATAGAGTACTTACCAGATACAACCATAACCATAACCTATGAGCTATCACCTATGAGCTTTTTGTGCTTCCCAGCCTCCGAGCTTCCTGGCTTCCAAGCTTTTAACCTATGAGCTATCAGCTTTGTTCTTTCACCTTCGCGCTTTCGTTATTATTTTTTTGCATTTCCTTATTTCCCATTAGCTCTATTCTTTCACCTATGAGCTATGACCTATCAGCTATTCTCTCTGAGGCGGCCAATTAATATCCTGTGAATTCTGTAAAAAAGTCTCTTTAATGCATGATGATTTTTCAAATAAGGTAACGGAATCCATAATTAGATTGCTGGATTACTGCAAGAAAAACGATTGGGCCGGTTACGATCCTTTTGATGGACTGAATAGTAAAATCTTCGCCTTAATACCTTTCCATAAGAACAAGCTTCCCAGACTTTTTTTTATCCAGTTTATGAAACGTTTTCCGGTTAACCTGCGTCACGTGCTATTAGTGCCGAAAGAACAAAATCCAAAGGGACTTGCGCTATTTGCTTCAGCGCTGATCAGGTTGTCGGAAGTTGGTTTATTAGATAACTCTGATATTATTCATTCTGTTTTAAAAAAATTAATTGAATCAAGAACTCAAAATTCAAAATTTTATTGTTGGGGTTATAATTTTGACTGGCAAAACCGCCGCTTTTTTCTTCCTAAATTTTCACCTAATATAATATGCACCACTTTTGCAGCTAATGCCTTGCTTGACTTTTATGAAAAGTCTAAAAAACCGGAACACCTTGATATGGCAGTAAGTGCAGGACACTTTTTGCTTTCCGGATTAAACACTACCAGGGATGATAGCGGTATATGCTTTAGTTACACTCCATTCGATTATGGCCAGGTTCATAATACAAATCTCCTTGGCGCTGCTTTTTTAGCAAGATTATATAGCATTACCGGAGAAAAATCGTTTTTAGATTTTGCACTTCAAGCAGTAAAATTCTCTGTCAGCAGGCAGAGCGCTGATGGATCATGGCCCTATGGCGAACATAAGAGTCAGAGGTGGGTTGATAATTTTCATACCGGTTACAATTTAGTGGCGCTCAAAAAATTTAGTAAATATACTGGGAATCAGGATTTTTTGGATATTATTAAAAAAGGTTATCAATTCTACAAAGACAATTTTTTTATTAATAACTGCATACCTAAGTACTACCATAATCGAGTCTACCCAATAGACATCCACTCCATTTCGCAGAGCATAATAACACCAATTGAAATGATGGCGATAGATAAAGACGCAATTCAACTTTCGAAGAGTGTTTGCATATGGGCCATAAAAAACATGCAGAGCAAAACAGGCTATTTTTTCTATCAAAAAAAGAGATATTACAAAAACAGAATTCCTTATATGAGATGGTCACAGGCATGGATGCTGTATGCATTGTCGATTCTCGCGCAGGCTTTGTACTCTGAGGGCTTTATCTCATCCCGATAATGCAACGCTTTGAAAATAATTCTGGCTCAACCGGAACTGGTGTGGTAATTTGACCCTCTTTTTGCCGTTTTCTCGTTGTTTTACAGGTAGTTATTTCAAAATCAAAAAAGTGCCATTTTTTATTCTTAATACTATCGTTAAAATATTGATATCTTAACAATGGTTTGTGTAACAGATTGATTTTATTGACCACACTGATTCCGGTTGACGGGGTTCGGTGTCACACCAGTTCCGGTTGAGCCATAATTCTTCCGTTAAATTTTCCCCTTGAAGGGGAATAAGGGGATTGAATATCCTTTGACGCAATGTTTTATGTGGAGTATTGTAATTATATTAGTCCATATTTTGATCATATCCAGACAGTCTCAAAAGGGAAAGTGTCCAAGTCCAACATATCAAAGTGGTCAATCTCAGGAAAGGAGGACAGTTCATGGAACAAACAAGTGATTGTCAAACGGAGATAAAAAACATAGCAAAAATGCTTCCGCTGGAGAAATTGAGAGAAGTTCTAAATTTTATGGAGTTCCTTTATCAGAAGGATAAAGGATTTGATTATACCGGAGTAGAAAATAGCGCTGAATATGTTCGAAGGCTGCGAGAAAAACAGTCATTTACTCAAGACGGTCAACAAAAAGATGGGCGCGAATTTCTGAAGGAACTTATCGAGTGGCAAAAATCAAACTCTTAATAGATAGTGATATTTTTATAGATTACCTTAAGGGCATATCAGCAGCAAAAGTGCTTTTTAGATCCATGGATATCGATATTTATTGTTCTGTTCTGACTAAAAAAGAACTCTTGAACAAACCCGGTTTAAAGGATTCTGAGAGAAAGAGAATTGTAAGCATTTTCAGGAGGTTGAAGACTTTAAGCCTTGATTCGGATATCTCGCTTAAGTATTCTGATTTGTTAGTAAAATACCATGACAACGGCCTTCAACCACCGGATGCTATAATCGCAGCTACTGCTTGGTCAAAAAAATTACCACTCCTAACAAGAAATTGGAGGCACTTCAGGTATATTGAAGAGATAAAGCTTGCCCCGATTTACGAGCAAACTTGAAAAATATGCTCTCTGCTATCAGCTATAACCTATCAGCTTATTCTTCTGGGGCGGCTAATTAATATCCTGCTAATCCAGTAAATCCTGTCAAAAGAAAAAAGGAATGTCTGCGCCTGTCTGCGTCCGTCCGCGGCTAATTAAAATCCAAAACTACAAAAATGAAAACCAATCTCAAATATGTCCTAATAACCCCTGCGCGCAACGAAGCAGCATTCATAGAGCAGACAATCAAATCCGTCATACAGCAGACGATTCTGCCGCTCAAGTGGGTAATCGTCAGTGACGGCTCAACCGACGGCACCGATGAAATTGTTAAGAAGTATGCAGTTAATCACGACTGGATCGAATTGGTGAGAATGCCCGAGCGCAAAGAGCGTCATTTCGCCGGCAAGGTCCATGCCTTTAATGCAGGATATGCAAGAATTAAAGATCTGAATTATGACATTATAGGCAACCTGGATGCTGATATCACATTTGAAAAAGATTATATCTCCTTTCTTCTAAGTAAATTTAATAAGAATCCACGCTTAGGTGTATGTGGAACACCCTTCAAAGAGGAATCCCAGCAATATGATTACCGGTTTACCAGTATTGAGCATGTCTCAGGCGCCTGCCAGTTGTTCAGACGGGAGTGCTTTGAGTCTATCGAAGGATATGTGCCTTTAAAGGTTGGTGGGATTGATTTGGTTGCAGTGATTACTGCGCGAATGAAGGGGTGGCAAACCAGAACATTCACAGAAAAAACCAGTATTCACCATCGAAAAACCCAGAGCGGAAAGCACAATAGCTTGATGAGGGCTTTCAGGAGTGGATATCATGATTACCTGATGGGAGGATCCCCAATTTGGCAGGTATTCCGGTCGATGTATCAGATGAGTAAGAGCCCTTTAATTGTCGGGGGCTCTTTTCTTCTCGCAGGATATTTCCGGGCCATGTTGACGCTAACTGAACGGCCTGTGTCCAGAAAATTTGTAGCGTTCAGAAGAAAAGAACAGATGTCCAGGCTGAGGGAGTTTTTCAGTTCGTCCGTTCCGATCTGAAAAAAACCCAAAAAACCCTTTGCGCTCTTTGCGGCTTTGCGGTTAAAACAAAATCTGACCCTTTCAGTACTCTAATGAAGTAGCTCCTTTTCGGCATGTTTATTGACTCCTTATGATTGAATGTATTTTCACCATTGATTACGAGATATGTGGTCACAGGCCTGGATGCTGTATGCATTGTCAATATTAGCAGAGGCGTAATACTTTAGCCCTTTGAAAAAATCAGACAGGATAACAGGATAAACAAAATTTTGCCTGCCTGTGCGTAGCACGCAGACAGGTTTGAAGTAAACAAACGAGGAATTCTTGACAACAGAGGGCTTAAGTAGTATAAATTCTAAAGAATTACAGCAATTGCAACTTTGTTCCATGTTCAAAATACTCAAAAGGAGGATGGAGGGAGAAACTATGTGGTCAGTAAGGCAGTTAGATAAAGTACTCAAAATCGAAGCAGAGCAGGCAGAGAAGAAGATCCTCTGTTTATTAGATCATGACAAGGAGCTTAAAGAAAAAGTAGTTATGAGTGCATATCTTGATAGCGACATTAATCTTGGCAAAGCCGCTGAACTTTTGAATGAGCATCCGGTTGTTTTGCGAAAGCGATGGCAGGAAAGAGGGATTCCGCTCAGATTTGGCGTAACTTCTGTGGAAGAGGTCCTGGCAGAGTGGAAATCGGCTCATTCTATGCAAGTTGAGTCTCATTCGCAATGATATTACTGGACAATACGGTTTTGACGAATTTTGCATTAACCTGTGATTTAGAGTTACTCTGCTTGTTTGCCGGCAATAAAGGGGCGACAACCGACCTCGTCTCAGCAGAATTTTCAAAAGGGGTGAATATCGGGGTTTTGCCTGAGAGTGATTTGACGTGGTTGAAGATAGTCCAGGTGAGGGGCAGACGGGAAAAAGCCCTTTTTCGTTCTCTTCGGAGGGAGTTGGATATCGGTGAGGCATCTTGTCTGGCGATCGCAATTACAAGAGGATGTGATTTCCTAAGCGATGATGGAGATGCCAGGGTCATTGCCCTGCGGGAAGGAGTTCGATTGTCTGGAAGCATTGGTGTGTTGTTAACGCTTGTACAAAGCGGACGAATTGATTTGAAAAGAGCTAACAATGTTTTGAATGATTTTATACGTCATGGGTATTACTCTCCTATCAAGTGCCTCAATCCGTTACTGAAGACTAAATAGTAAAACAGCATCCTCTGAACGATTACGCATAGACAGCACGAAGGCTTTGCAGCGAAAGGTCAGGATCGTTCTAAACTGGAATGTGCCATTGATGAAGGACGGCATAAAACGAATGGTAAACAGACTGAACCAAAAAAACCCTTTGCGATCTTTGCGGCTTTGCGGTTAAAATAAAATCTGACCCTTTCAGTACTCTAATCAAGTAGCTCCTTTTCGGCATGTTTATTGACTCCTTATGATTGAATGTATTTTCACTATTGATTACGAAATATACGGAAATGGCCAAGGCTCTTTGATGGAACTGGTCTACGAGCCGGCGGAGAGATTGAAGGCTATCTTCGAGAAATGGAATAAGCGTTTCGTGCCTTTCGTTGAAGTTGCTGAACTGGAGATGATAGAAGCTAAGGGAGCGGATCCTGACATCGATTTGGTGAAAGGTCAAATACGGGATTTCTACAATGAGGGATTTGAATTAGGACTTCACCTCCATTCGCAGTGGTACAAAGCGCGGTACGAGAACAGAAAATGGCTGCTCGATTACAGCGAGTATAATCTATGTACGCTGCCAAGAGAACGAATCGTTCAAATCGTCGACCGTTCTATCGCATACTTACGAGAGGTATTGGGTGTAGCTGATTTTACGCCACTTTCCTTCAGGGCGGGCAATTGGTTGTTTCAACCCACCCAACCCGTGGCGAGTGTGTTGGCTGAACGAGGCATAAAAGTGGATTCATCAGTCTTTAAGGGCGGGCTGCGGCATGAGCAGAAGTTGGATTACCGCCGGGCCCTCAGAAACGGGTATTATTGGAGGTTTAAGGATGACACGAATGTGCCTGATACCCAAGGAGTCTTGCTTGAGTTACCGATATATACGCAAATGGTCCCGTTTTTAAAAATGATCACAACCAAGCGTATCGGCCAGGAGCAAAAAGCGTCTTCAGCAGCTCAGACTTATAAGACTAGGCTATATCGTCTTATGGATTTCATGTGCCTTTTGCACCCGTTAAAGTTCGATTTTTGCCGAATGACAATAAACGAATTAACACGCATGGTTGACACAATAATAAAAGAGGACCAACAGAGCCCAACATCACTCAGGCCTATCGTGGCAATAGGGCACACGAAGGAGTTGGTTGATTTCGATACTGTTGAGTTTTTTCTTTCTTACTTGGAGCAAAAGGGAATTGCAGTATCAACCTTTGAAGAAGTATATGAGAAAATAAGTGTTTACTGTTAACAGTTGGCAGTTTACGGTCAGACTCGCAAAAACAAAATACCTCAGCCCTTCGAGTAGAGGAGAATCTTTTTATTAACCCGCGGCATTTTATCATTACTAACTTCGCGTAGCGATTGCAATTTTAGCACCGCAAGTCGCGGAGCTAAAGATAAAAAGCAGTTTAATGCGGCAGCATTCATCTGCTGTCTGCGCCAGTCTGCGGTTAAATATACATTCTCTGTGTGAACTCTGTGAGAGATTAATGTTAGCTAAAAAAGTTGAAATTAACTGGAATCCCGATCTTTCCATATATGCTTCTGAATCATTTCTAAAAGCCGTCGGTGATGAATACGGGTGGCTTGGTGGAATTGACGATTCAGGAAAGCTCTGCTGTGTATTGCCATATACCATTATTCGAAAGGCGATTTTTCGTATGGTACGTTTCCGGGTTGAAACTATTCCACTGGAACAAGAGCTTGACATTGAAGAGGAAAAGTCATTTTTAAGCAACGCTATCAAATATTTCCGCTCCATTGGGGCAGACATGATCATTCCTGCTACAACAAATACAATCTTTCGCATTTATCCAAATGGTGCTGATGCAGCGCCCTATGGTACTTATATTATCGACTTAAAACAGACGGAAGAAAAACTTTTTAGCAATTTCAGCTCAAGTCATCGTCGTAAGGTTCGACTCGCAAAGAAAAAGGGAGTGCAGATTAAAAGTGGTATGGAGTACTTGAAAATTGCTTATACACTGGTCCGGGATACGTTTAAAAGATCTTCGATACCTTTTATGGGTTATGATGCGTTCAAACGCATGGTGATCGGTCTCGGCGAAAACGTGAAGATTCTTATTGCTGATTACCAAGGTGTTGTGCAAGGATGTGTGGTTGTTCCATTCAGCAAACACAGTGCTTATTACGTATATGGTGGAAGCATTCCAAAACCGATAACCGGGGCAACGAATCTGCTGCACTGGGAAGCGATCCGGCAATTTTGTGGGCTTGGAGTCAAGCGTTACGATTTTGTGGGGGTTCGAATTAACCCGGAAAAAGGTTCCAAGCAAGAGGGACTCATGATGTTTAAACAGCGTTTCGGAGGAGAACTGGTTCAGGGATACATGTGGAAATACTCTATTAATCCACTGAAATATTTCGTTTATAACTTGGCTGTACGCTTACTTAGGGGCGGCGATATTGTAGATAATGAACGCCATAAATTGTAAAGTGGATTGGCATTAATAGTGGTCAAAGAAAAATACGTTAGAGGTTAGTTTAGAATTTTATGAAGAATCTTGATCTTGGAACATTATCGGACACAGGTCAAAATGGGTATATCATCAACCCCGATGATACAATACTTGTAACAGGAGCTAATGGGTTTATTGGCTCAAGGGTAGTTCGCACGTTGCTATTGTATGGCTTTAAACGAGTGCGATGCTTAACGCGACCGACGAGTAACTCGAAGAAGCTTGAAGATATAGCCAAGGAGTTCGGAAGAGAAAATATAGAAATTGTGAGGGGTAATTTGCTTTCCCGTGATGCTTGTATGATTGCCGCAGAAGGAGTGTCCGTTGTTTATCATTTGGCGGCAGGCATTGACAAGACCTATCCTGGATGTTTCTTGAACTCTGTGGTGACCACGAGGAATCTTATTGACGCTGTTATTAAGGAGCAAACCCTAAAACGTTTCGTCAATATCAGTTCTATCGCGGTCTATTCGAACGAGAAAATACAGCGCGGCGGCTTGATGGATGAATCGTGTGAAGTAGATACCAAATTGCTTGAAAGATATGAACCTTATACTTACGGGAAAGCGAAGCAAGACGAGTTAGTGCTGGAGTATGCCCAAAAAAAAGATTTACCTTATGTGATTGTACGGCCAAGTGTCGTTTTTGGTCCTGGAAAGGCAAAGATTACTGATAGGATAGGGACTGATACTTTTGGTGTGTTTCTTCATCTTGGGTTAAATAACAGGGTGCCCTTCACGTACGTAGACAATTGTGCAGAAGCTATTGTTTTAGCCGGGCTGAGAAAAGGAATCGAAGGGCAGGTCTTTAATGTTTTTGATGACGACTTGCCGAAAAGTCGAGAATTTCTTAGACTGTATAAGCGCAAGGTGCATAGCTTTTTTTCAATACCAGTCCCCTATCCGGCTTGGTTTTTTTTCTGCTATTTTTGGGAGAAGTACTCAAAATGGTCTGAGGGGCAACTACCACCCGTCTTTAATCGTAGGGCATGTGCTGTTTATTGGAAGGGCAATAAATACCCAAACAATAAGGCAAAAGAGTTGTTAGGGTGGTATCCGCGGATACGGATGAATGAGGGCTTGAAAAGGTTTTTTGCCTACATGCGCGAAGTGAAGGGCCAAAAAAATGATTAAGGTCGGCATCATCGGTTGTGGTAAAATGGCTGATAACCACGCAGTCCCAATCCAGAGAATCCCCGGCACTGAAATCGTGGGAGTGTGTGATAGAGAGGCATTAATGGCCCGGGATATGAGCGAGCGATTTCAAATTAAGAACTATTTTACCGATGCGAAAGATATGCTTGAGGCGATCAAGCTTGACGTTGTTCATATAACAACGCCTCCACAGAGTCATTTCGAATTAGGTAAGATATGCCTGGAAGCCGGGTGTAACGTTTATATCGAAAAACCCTTTACTTTAAACACTGCCGAGGCTGTGGAGTTAATACGACTTGCAAATCAGAATAAACTTAAGATAACTGCGGGCCACAATGCTCAATTCACTCATGCCATGGTTCGGATGAGGGAATTAGTAAAAAAAGGGTATCTGGGCGGCAAACCGGTTCACATGGAGAGCATTTACTGCTATGACTTTGGAGACGTGAGTTATGCAAAAGCCCTTCTGTGTGACAAAGAACATTGGGTAAGAAAGCTTCCTGGATCGTTGCTGCAGAATATTATCAGTCACGGCATCAGCAAGATAGCAGAGTTTTTGTCAGGCGATAATCCAACAGTCATTGCCCATGGCTTCACCACTCCATTCCTTAAAAGCATTGGACAAAATGATATTATCGACGAAGTACGGGTAATTATTCTGGATGAAGATTCTACAACCGCCTATTTTACATTTTCTTCCCAAATCAGTCCCTCACCTCATCAATTCCGACTGTATGGACCAAAACAATCATTAATTGTTGATGATGATCATCAAATTCTCATAAAGATAGACAATAAAGAATACAAGAGTTACTTAAGATACTTTCTTCCTCCATTTGAATACGCGAAACAGTATGTTGAAAACTTTGGCGGAAACTTCATGAAATTCATCAGGAAAGACTTCCACCTGCCGAATGATGCAGCCTTGAAAACGTTAATAGAGTCTTTCTACAATTCAATCGTCAATAATGCACCTTTGCCACTATCATACAGGGAAATTCTTCTAACATCGAAGATTATGGATGCCATATTTATACAGATTAATGAAGCACAACCGTAAACTGTGAACCTTAAACCTTGAACCATTAAGATATCATGCCTCCACCACTCGCATTATTCTTCTGTATTGTCTTTGTGCTCTTTCTGCTCAGGCTTGAACGTAAACAGGCCACCCAGGTGTCTTGGGCCCAGTGGATACCGACCATTTGGATGCTCCTCATCGCCAGCAAACCTTTGGGCGTTTGGTTTCCGTCGTCAGTGGGTGGGGGCGCTGAGTCCGGAAGCCCATTGGATCGATATTTCCACAGCGGGTTCTTGTGTCTGGGTCTGTTTATACTCGCCAGAAGACAGTTCGATTGGTCCAGTGCCATAAAAAAGAACACCTGGTTGTTTTTACTGATTGGCTTCATGCTCATCAGCATTCTCTGGTCCGACATCCCATACATATCCTTCAAGCGTTGGATCAGACAACTGGTTGGTATTGTTATGGCCTTTGTTGTTCTAAGTGAACGGGAACCACGCCAGGCGTTGGAAAGCATTTTCAGGAGAACCATATACATTCTCATTCCCTTTTCGATTATGCTCATCAAATATTACCCTTACTATGGCGTCATGTTTGGTCGTTGGTCGGGTGCGCTGATGTGGGTAGGCGTTACCACGCAAAAGAATGGTCTTGGCTGTTTGTGCCTCTTCGCTGCGTTTTTCCTTATCTGGACGCTTATCAGGAGATGGCGGGGGCGAGATATACCTGTTACAAGGTATCAAACCAAAGTCGAAGTGTTTGTCCTACTCTTAGCACTCTGGATGCTGAAAGGACCGGAAGGGGCATACTCAGCGACTTCGATTGCCGCGTTAACTGTTGGATTGTCAACATTTTTCGCTCTTTTGTGGATGAAAAAACGCCGAATAAACATAGAAGCGAATGCGTTGTCGGCGATAATCATTCTCATTATTGGTTTTGGAATTGGTGCGCCGATATCTGGCGGATTATTCGTTGGGGAGGGCGTTACATCCATCCTTGGAAGGGATGCTACCCTGACGGGGCGAACTGATGTTTGGGCGGATCTCGTTTCGGTTGCGATGCAGCAGCCCATTGTGGGACACGGTTTTGGAGGTTTTTGGACCCCCAGGTCCCGCGAAGTGTATAAAATTAGTGGAGCCCACAATGGGTACCTGGAGGTGCTTATAGAACTTGGATTTGTTGGCCTGCTGTTTTTTTCGATGTTTTTGCTGTCCTCTTGCCGGAAGGCTCAAAGGATGCTGATCTATGACTTTGATTGGGCCAGCCTTTGGATTTGTTTTCTATTAATAGCTGTGCTTCACAATATAACCGAGTCCTCAATCAACTCATTGACGAGCCATCTAACGGCAGTTCTTATGTTTCTATTAGTCTCTTCTACGGCAACTGTTTCAAACAACCAGATGCTTCCACGAGAAGTGTGACATTTCGCAGTATGAATTGTTCCAATAAATTACGCAAGCCAAGGATTCCTGTGACATCATGAAAGAACACATTTCAGTCTGCATTTGTACATACCACCGCAATAAAATGCTGGAACGTCTGCTGAGAAAAGTGGCATTGCAGGAGACCGGCGGTCTGTTCGACTTTTCAGTAGTAGTGGTGGACAATGACGCAGTAGGGCCTGCCAGAGAAACCGTGATGCGGTTGAAGGATGAACTGGGCCTGGATATCACTTACGGCATTGAGCCGGAACAGACGATTCCTGCGGCCAGAAACCATGCTCTTCGGCTTGCCCGCGGCAATTACATAGGCATCATTGATGATGATGAATTCCCTCCGCAGCACTGGTTGATAACAATGTATCATGCCATACATACATTTGATGTAGATGGGGCACTGGGCCCTGTCCATCCTTTTTTTGAGCAACAGCCCCCTGCCTGGCTGCTTAAGGGTAGGTTCTGTGCGCGGCCGATTCACCGAACAGGCACCCTGTTACACTGGAGCCAAACCCGCACAGGGAACGTCCTTCTTAAAAAAGAGGTGTTTGATAAGCACAATATTTGTTTTGACTTAAAGTGTAAAACCAGCGGTTCAGACCGAGTGTTTTTCAAGGTAGCGATGCAAGTTGGTTGTCGCTTTATTGCTGTTGAAGAAGCGCCGGTTTACGAAATTGTCCCGCCTGAGCGATGGACAAAGGGGTACTACCTGAAGCGCGCTCTGCTTCACGGCCTTAATTCACACAGAAACAGCGTGGGCCGGACGCGAGGATTATCACAGGTGATGGTGCCATTGAAGTCAACCTTTGCCTTGTTGACATACACCATAGCCGTCCCTTTTTGCGTGTGTCTGGGTAGCCATGTGCTGATGAACTGCCTCGAAAGAGGTTGCCACCATCTGAGCCGGTTGCTTGCCATGCTGGGGATAGAATTGGTCAAGAAGCGGAATTTTTAGTGCAGAGAATTGTGTTTGTACCGTAAAAGCAATGTCAGCTATACAAACCTCGAAACTTAACTTAAAGCACATCATTGTCAAGCTGAGGAAATCTTCCTTTGTTAAAAATGTTCTTGTCGTGATGTCAGGCACGGCCGCGGCCCAGGTTCTTGGCTTCGCCCTTACTCCAATTATCAGTCGCCTTTTTTCTCCATCGGACTTTGGGGTGTTTGGTTCGTTCAATGCAGTTGCCACCGTTATTGCCGCAGGGGCAACCTTGCAATACACCCAGGCTATTATGCTTCCGAAAGAGAAAAAGGACGCCATTAATCTCTTTTGTGTTTCTTGTATATGTATGTTCGCTGTAGTTTTCTTACTTTTCATATTTTGTCTTCTTGCCCCCACATTCGTAAACGGTCTAATGAAAACAGAAGGCGTCTGGTCTCTATCAATGTTGGTTGCAGCCACCGCTGTAGCCGGCATTAATCAGTCATGCCAGGCCTGGTGCGTACGAGTTAAAGCCTTTAAGCACACTGCGGCGTCACAGGTTATTCGTAGCCTCTCGCAGAATGGAACGCAGATTGGATTTGGCTATCTCAAAGTAGGAGCTGTAGGACTTATCGTTAGCAGCATTCTGGGCAATATGTTGGCAAGCCTCAACTTGGTTCGGGTGCTTCTCCCTGACCTTTTGACTTTTGGGCGCTACATTCGGTGGAACCGGATGAAGCAACTGGCAAAAGAATACCGTGATTTCCCCATGTATTCCGCCTCTCAGAACGTCATCAATGCTTTGTCGTCAGGCTTGCCCGTTTTGCTGTTGACTCATTTTTACGGAATTGCGATTGCCGGGGCCTATGCATTCGGGGTGCGTATCCTGTGGGCGCCAATGAGTTTGCTAATAGGGGCGCTTCGACAGGTACTTTTTCAAAAGGCTTCTGAAACCCAGCATCAGGGTGGCAGTTTGACGCACCTTTACATTAAGATTACCTTGGGGTTGTTTGCTCTGGCGTTCTTCCCTTCTGTGATTTTGTTCATATGGGCGCCAGAGATTTTCGCCTGGATATTTGGCTCTCAGTGGTATACTGCTGGCGAGCTTGCAAAATTTCTTATTTTGTGGATGATGTTTGTCTTCTGTAACCTTCCAGCCGTGCTTTTCGCGCGGATTATCAGGATCCAACGCACAGTTTTTTTTTATGATCTGTTTCTACTGGCTGCAAGAGTGATGGCTTTGGTGTTGGGTGGTTTGTATCTTAGCGCCTTGCACACTGTGATGCTATTTGCATTCGTTGGAGCGGCTATGAACTTATTTTTGATTCTCCTGGTGGGCTATGCTGTGATGAAGAAAGAAGGGGATACAATTTTTAGTCTATTGGCGGTTATAAGACGGGGAAACTTAGGAGGATAGATATGCAACTGATAAATAGGATTTCTAATCGTCTATTTAAAATACTATATTGGCCAATATGCCGGGCGTATGCACGGCATATTGTGGGAAACATGCCAGCCGATGCAGTACTTAGATACTTGTGCAGCCTGCAGTTCTTGAGGGTGCATCGCTTTTGGCCGGACTTTGTGCATCCACGCCGTTTTTCCGAGAAATTGTTTAGCCGCATGCTCCATGACCGGGATCCCCAATTGGCTTTGGTCAACGATAAACTACGTGTGCGGGACTACACGGCGGCAAAAGTGGGGAGCGAGTACCTGATTCCACTGTTTTGGAGCGGAGACAAGCCGGAAGAAATCCCCTTTGATGCGTTACCATTGAAGTTTGTGATAAAGACTAATCACGGATGTGGATATATAATCATTGTCAATAATAAGACACAACTGGATCATACAGATATAATGGTTCGGGTGAAGAAATGGCTCGGCGAGAATTTCGGCCAGGACAAGTATCTTGGGATAGCCTGGGGCTATAAGAACATAAGACCATGCATAATGATTGAATCATTCATAGAAGAGAACGGGAAAGCCCCGGTTGATTACAAGTTCTATTGTTTTTCTGGACGCGTGGAGGTCATTACTCTGCATTTTGACAGGTTTGAAAAGCACAAGACCAGGGCGTTCGATAGAAATTTCGAACCACGTGAGTTTAGATACGATTTTGACCAGTGGAAAGGCGAATGTCAGCGTCCGCCGAACTTTGAGGCAATGGTTCAGTTGGCGGAATCTTTGGCGGAGGGTTTTGATTGCATGAGGGTAGATCTATACAGCCTGGGGAACAGGATCTATTTTAGCGAGTTAACACCCTATCCGGGTGGAGTCTCTACGAGATTTCTCCCAACGAGTGAGGATTACACCCTTGGAGAAAAATGGAAGAGGAAATGAAAGCATACAGAGGCATCACTAATTTGACCCTTAACGAGCGGCTTCTGTAATGATTGATCTATTTTTCGTTTGAACAAGGAGAAAACTATATGTTGGATAGAGTTAAATTCTTTCGTCGACGGCAGTATGTTTTGGGGCCAGAACATCTGGATTATGAGGGCTGGAAGCAGCTCAAGATTAACGAGAAATTTTTACTCACGATTCATCCTGATCTCACAACCACCATTGTGGAAAATGGAAATAATAGAGCCGTTTTGCTTGGCTATGCTATAGATCCTTTTAATCCGAAATTAAACGATTTGGAGATTCTTCAACGCTTTGTAACTGGTTCGATATCCTTGTATAATGTAATCTGTGGCTTGGAAAAATTGAGTGGTCGATTTGTGCTGATTGTCAAGTGTTCCGAGGGAATGTGGTTGTTTCCGGACGCAAATGCACTTCGTCAAACCATCTTTTGCTTTAATGCTATTCTGCAAAATGGGCGTGCTAAGACGAATGCTTTCTTCAACTGAAAGTGAACCTATGCAATCAGACACTGGCCAAAAACGTTTAACTGATCCATGCAGCAAGTCGAGATAATGGTTAGCCAAAAGATATTTAATTTCGCGAAAGGGGGTTC
>Ga0255432_1079_pt1 | contig 16934 bp, 13 predicted proteins | sample ANMaggSeSYBR02I6_FD_182656 | JGI IMG/M metagenome (GOLD analysis project Ga0255432, IMG submission 182656) | Sediment cell enrichment communities from methane seep in Santa Monica Basin, California, United Staets - ANME aggregate JGI... | ecosystem: Environmental > Aquatic > Marine > Cold seeps >...
CATTTTATTTAAATATTTTCTGATATTTAAATTTTTAGGGAAGTTTTTACCGGATGATAATTTGTTTCCATTATATCTGTCTTTCAGAGCGGTTAAATGACTTTTAACCTTCTCTCTCATATCTTCGGGGGGATAATTTTCAAAATCAGAAAATAATTTTGCAAGTTCTGAAGCTTCAGGCAGTAAAGGGTGCTCCAAAATCATCTTTAAATCCTTTGCGTAGCGAATCAGACCTTTATGAATGTGCTTGTTTTTCACTACATTCATGTTAGCCCATCCAGCCCTGAGCCATTTAAATGCCCCATATCTTATAACGGGTTTTTTTGAGTCAACCTCGTACAGGAAGCTTATGCCAATGGAATTGTACATATAGGAGCTGACCCAGCCAAGACCCGGCTTTGAAAGACCTCTTCGGCCTGAATAAAAATAGTCCCAGTTGTCATCTGAGCCCAGCACAATGCCTTTTCTGCCCACATCGGACTTGTCTTTTTGTTTGGAAATCGAGATTAATAGATTTCGGCCGCGATGCTTGCAAAGAATCAAAGCCTTATCTATATCATAACGATAGTAAGCACCTGTAAATTGATCCGGAGTTATTACTATATGTTCAACCCCTTTAACCACTATTGGACAATCAGAATTTGAGATATGTGTCCACAATTTAGGCAGGTCTTGATTTTGCCCGTTTACCTCAGCCCAGTAGGAAAGCCGGACCGAAGAAGGCATAAAAGCAAATGAAGGAATATCAGGATTGTATGCATACTGGAGAATGTGTTTCAGATCTCTATTAATATCAAATTCATAATAAGCGGAAGGCGAGCCGAACAATTTGTCTGTATAATAAAGGGAGGAGCTGTTTTTGGGAGAAACGACAAAATCCAGTACTTTTTGAATAAGTTTAAGATCAACAGGTTCGTTTTTATCCCTGGAAGTTAAGGATAAAAGATATTCCAGCCCGGAATGCAGGGAATCAGGAATTTTTGTTTCATTTAGATCAGAGTCGGCTGCCAAACAGGTTGAAGAAAAAAGAAACACCGTTAAGAGCACAGCAGTGGATAGAATTTTTTTAATCTTTCCCAAATTTCTACTTTCCAATTTCAAGTTTCAAGTTTCAAGCCGTGAACGGCTATTCTTTTTGTTTACGTACTATCAGTACGGAGCACGGGGATTTACCGGCCACTCTCTTGGCCACACTACCGAAGAATACGAGTCCCATTCCCGATAGTCCATAAGAGCCCATCACAACAAGATCGATATTTTCTTCTTTCAAGTATGTTAATATTTCCGTTGAAATATGTCCGCTAAGTACAACAAGCTTATAATCAGTATGTTCACCTATTCTGGCTCCATACTCTTTATCCATTCGTTTTTCTAATTCTAAAATCAAAGGTCCTTCCGGTTCGTAAGGCATCATCCATTCCGTATCTGTTGCTTGATAACTTATGACAGGCGGCGATACATGAATTACAAAAAGTTCGGCTTTATTTTTTTCAGCCAGATCGAGGGCCGCTATAAATGCATCTTCGGCATTTTCTGAAAAATCTATACAACAGGCTATTTTTTTTATATTCATGGTGACCTCCTGAAGTTTGGATGTTATGATTTATTAGTAACTACTCAGGTTAGTTAGGCTGAAGACTGAAGACTTTTAGGGAAAAGACTCCCAGAAGCCAATATTTTCTTAAAGCGGCCGCAAATCTTATCCTAAACATAGAGAATAACGCTCAGGAATCATTTGTTTCCTTCAGCCTATAGCCTTCAGTCTAAACACCTGAGTGGTTACATTTATTATACACATGTGATCTGGTTGTAGGCAATGTATTGTTTAATCCTTTTGTGAAAAGAACTTGATACAGGCGAGACATGCCATATTTGAATCCTGCTGAGGCACCATGTAAAAAAAGACGCCATTGCCTTATGAATGTATCATCAAACATTTTTTTCACTTTTTCAACATTATTTTCATAATTTTCTGCCCATTGGTCCAGGGTTTTTGCATAGTGGAGCCGGAGGTTTTCTACGTCCAATATTGAAAAACCGTTTTTCCCCATTTCACGCAGAATTTCGTCAAGTACAGGAAGATATGCGCCGGGAAAGATATAATTGAATGTCCATGGATCTGAGAGCGATGGGGTGTCTCTGCCAATAGTATGCAGCATGCCTAATCCGCCTTTTTTCAGTAAACTCGATACTTTTTTAATGAATACCGGAATGAATTTTTTCCCTACATGTTCAAACATCCCAATGGAAACAATTTTGTCAAATTTTCCGCTTAACTCACGATAATCCATATATAAGATCTTAATCCTATCCTCCAGCCCTAATTCCTTTATTTTATTGCCGGCATATTCATATTGATTTTGTGAAAGCGTATTTCCAACTCCTGTTATTCCATAATTCTGTGCGGCATAGATGAGCATCCCTCCCCAGCCACAGCCTATATCAAGCAGTGATTCACCAGGACTCAATAAAAGTTTTCGGCATACATGCTCATATTTGCTCAATTGCGCTTTTTCCAGAGAATCATTCCCGTTTTTATAATATGCACAGGAGTAACTCATTGTCTTATCAAGATAAAGCGAATAAAATTCATTGCCTTTATCATAATGGTAAGAAATATTTTTTGGTGCGATTTTTAATGTATCGCTGTTGAGAAGCGCAAGGATAAAAAAACGTATTTTTTGCCAGGAAGGTAGCCGGGAATCATCAAAATTAATTAAAAAGCCAAGACGAAGAAACTCCTGCAGATCCTTCTCAATTTCTATATCTCCCTTCATATATGATTCTCCAAAGCCGACATAACCATCTCTGAAAATCCTTTTGGCGCCCCTCAAGGATTTAAGCTTTAAAATAAACTTCGGTTTATCTCCGATAGTTATTGAATCACCATCCCAGAATTTTATAGCAAAGCTTGCTTTTGGATCTGTTTGATGTATCATTTTCGCAATATCTTTGAAAGTGCTTTTCATGACGCCTCCCTTCTACTTAAACCTCAGTGGTCTCAGAATGAGACTTTGGTTAAGAAATTAATACATCTACTGCTTTTGGATAAGCAGGCGATATTTTGAAGAAATCTGGCCAAGAAGATCATGACTGGTGTCGTGTCATGCGTGAAATATCGTATCAGACACTCGTCATTCCCGCGAAGGCGGGAATCCAGTCTTTCTGACTATTTCGGTGCTTCTGGATTCCCGCCTTCGCGGGAATGACGGTCATATTTGCGACACTATATAGATGACAGGACACTAGTGGAAAAGCAGATGCAGTGATCGCTGTTTTAATGAATCAAAAACTTGATGGAATTATATTAAAATCAAATTTACATGTCAAGCAGGGCTTCAAATTAATTAATCGGTTTAAACCGCTATAGATACTTTTTTCTATAAAGAGAGAAGTATGTAACAGGGACTATTATAAGCGTAAAAATTGTGGATGCACAAAGTCCAAAAATCAGAGCCCAGGCAAGGCCTGAGAAAACCGGATCCAGTGTAATGGGCCAGGCGCCAATGGCGGTTGTGCAAGCGGTAAGTAATATAGGACGCATCCTGATTGCTCCACTTCGGAGAATAGCTTCTTTAAAAGAAATGCCTTCATTAAGAGCGTTTTTAATAAAATCAATCAGAACAAGGGAGTTCCTTATTACAATTCCACCAAGAGCTATCATGCCTATCATGCTTGTTGCGGTAAAAAAGACAGGGTTGAAGAAGCCGCCCACCTGTTCTCCTGTGAAAACATTCAGCAGCCAGAATCCCGGCATAATGCCGAGAAGCGTGAGAGGTATTGACATCATAATCAATATCGGCATGGAAAATGAATTAGTTTCCATTATAAGAAGAATATAGATTCCTATTAGAGCTGCCGCAAATGCTATGCCCATATCTCTGAATACCCTGAGAGTTATCTTCCATTCGCCTTCACCTGCCCATTTTACTGTGATTCCCGGAGGGGGAGGGTTGTCAAGTTTAAGTTTTTTCTGCATATCAAGAACAGCTTCGCCGGGAGCTCTGCCTGCCATTTCTCCCGTCACATATACCACGCGTTCAAGGTTTTTATGATAAACAGGCTGGTCTTCAGGGATGCGAACTATCTTTACAAGTTCCGCCAGAGGAACCATCTTGCCGGTATTTGTTTTGAGCGGTATTTGTGATAAAGAAGTAATCTCCGATCTATTTTTTCTTGGCAAAATTATTTTTATGCTTAGAGATTGCCTTTCTTCAGGAGTATGTATTGTGGCAGGGGCAGCACCTCCTATCGCTATTTTCAAAGTTTGAATAATTTCATTTGTGGAGACTCCGTGAAGAGCTGCCTTTTCCTTGTCAATAATAAAATCTATCTTGTTGCGCCCGGTTTCAACTGTATCGTCAATATCCACTACAAAAGGCTCTGCTGCCATTAAATTCTTTATATGTTCCGCTCCTTTTATGATTTGATCATAAGAGCGGTCAGGGGAACCATAGATTTCAGCTACAATTGTCGAAAGTACGGGGGGGCCGGGGGGGACTTCAACAATTTTGATTAATGCATTGTTGGCTTTTGCAATGTCTTCGAGTTCCTTTCTAAGCCGGAGAACAATAGCATGGCTTTGTTGCTTCCGTTTATTTTTTTCAGCTAAATTTATACGGATATCTGCAAGGTGGCTTCCTTTCCTCAGGTAATAGTGACGAACCATGCCGTTGAAATCCATGGGAGACGAATTTCCCACATAGGACACAAAGCTGGTAATTTCAGGGATTTCCCTGAGAAAGTCTTCAAAGGACTGTACAACAGTATTGGTGGTTTCAAGTGTAGTTCCTTCCGGCATGTCAATAACTATCTGAAATTCATTTTTGTTATCAAAAGGAAGTATTTTCAAGGGCACTAATCGGAAAACAGCAAGAGCTATAGATACTAAAAGGAGAAAAATAATAGCAGCCAGAAGCATGTATCTTTTGCTTTTTGATTTGAGAAAAGGAGATACAATTTTGCGATAAATTTGCCCGATCCATACATTTATACCTTTATCATGATTTGACTTTATCTGATTTGGCTGGGAGCCGGTCATTTTGCGGATATTCATGTTTTTCAGTAGCAGGTGCGTTAACCACGGCACAATGGTAAGCGCACAGAGAGTTGAAAATGTTACTGTAAGGGGAACATTTGCTGCCATTGGAGCCATGTATGGCCCCATCATTCCTGTAATGAAAAACAGGGGTATAAATGAGATTATTATGGCGAGTGTGGACATTATTACCGGAGGAAGCACTTCATTAACGGCAAATAGCGTTGCTGAAAAGGCTTTACGCTTGCCCATCAAAATATGGCGCTGTATGTTATCTACGTTTGTAATAGGATCATCAACTACAAGCCCCAGGGAGAGTATAAGAGCAAAAAGGGTAACCCTGTTAATTGTATATCCGAATAGATAATTGACAAAAAGAGCAAGAGAAAAACTGACAGGTACTGCAAGTGCAACCACCAGCGCTTCACGCCATCCAAGAGTAATAGCTAAGAGTATAATAACGGAAATAATTGCAAAAGCCAGCGAACTTAAGAGTCCGTTTACCTTTTGCCCTGCAGTTTCACCGTAGTTGCGAATTATTTCAACATTAACGCCATCGGGAATAGTGCTTTTTTTCAATTCTTCAAGCTTGTCCAGAATATTTTCGGAGACTGTGACTGCATTGGTCCCTTTTTTCTTGGCAAGGGCGAGTGTGACGGCCGGGAATGAAAGGAGAGTATTTTCTTTATTGTGAGATTTACGATAGAAATTTGAGTAACCGATTCTTGAGTAAGACTCTGATTCTTCGGGGCCGTCGAATATATTTGCAATATCTCGCAAATATACCGGACGTCCATTGTGAACTCCAACCATAAGTGATGAAACTTCATTTGAAGATGAAAGGAAAGATTTGCTTGTTACTGTAACTTCTTTGTTAAAGCGGGAAAATTTACCTGCTGTAACAGAAGCATCCGCTCCCTGCAAAGCTTTCTGCACTTCAAGTAAAGATACTCCAAGGCCTGACATGCGTTCAGGTAAGAGTTCAACGCGTATCTCCCGGTTGCGTCCTCCTACAATTTCAGCCCTTGAAATATCCTTTACCTTTGAAAGCCTTGATAATACTTCCTCACCGATTCTGCGAAGTTCATAATCATCATAACGATCTGAATAAAGACTTATATTTACAATGGGAACGTCGTCTATTTCGACTGGTTTTACCACCCATCCCTTAACAATCGGGGGAGCGGCGTCAATATTCATTGTAATCTTATTATGGAGTTTTACCAGCGAATTTTCCCTGTCTTCTCCTACATAAAATCTGACTGTAACGATTGCCATGTCCTCACGGGACATCGAATATACGTATTCAACGCCGTCAATCTGCCATAAAAGGCGTTCCAGGGGCGTTGCAACAAGTTTTTCTATTTCGGTTGCATTTGAGCCGGGAGCATATACATAAACATCTGCCATGGGAACTACTATCTGCGGTTCTTCTTCCTTGGGTGTGACAAGAATAGCTGAAGTTCCAAGGCACAGGGATAAGATCAGCAGGATGATTGAGAGATGTGAGGAAATAGATTTTCTGACAATACGTGCGATAAAACCGCTCGGAGCAGATTCGTTTTCCGGCATTATTCCTCCCAGCCTATTGTTTCATCTCCGGATAGTCCGGAGAGAACTTCGACCTTATCTTCAAAAGTTTTGCCGGTTTTAATAAAACGTGTCTTCCAGGAATTATTTTCCTTTACTGTAACCAGTTCAAGCTGTCCTATATTACGAACGGCAATTTTTGGTATAACAACAACCTGGAGGTCTTTAACAGGGATGTGCAGTTTTCCGAACATGCCGGGATATATTCCGGATATACGCGGCAATAATGCCTTTACAAGAAAAGTCCGTGTTTGCGGATCAGCATAAGGGATAATCTCCTCAACCGTTGCCGTCGCTGTTTCATTCAAAGTATTTATTGTTACTTTAAGAGATGTTCCGGGTTGAATCTTTCTGATCAGTCCTTCACGTACATATGCTTCAAGCCTGAGCGAGCCGGTAGTTTGCAGTATAATTAAAGGCTTTCCTGGCAAAGCTAAATCTCCTTGTTCAACAAGACGTTTTAAAACTTTACCGCTTTCAGGTGCTCTTATCTCTGTGTATCCAAGTGCTATTCCAGCTTCCTTTACGATTTCTTCCGCCTGTTTTATTCCGGATTCTGAAGCTGACAAAGCTTCTTTAGCTCTATTTAAAGTCGCCTTTGCCTGAAGGTATGCTGATTCGGCTTTTTCCATATCTTGAGGGGTAGCTGCCTGGGATTCAAAATAAATTTTTGTACGTTTATAATCAGATTCAGCTTCTGTAAATGCCGCGCTGGAGGCTATTATTGTCTGTTTTGCCTGTTTTTTTCCTGATATGGCTGTTTTTAAGGTTTGTTTTGCCTGATCAAGACGTGACACTAACTGTCTGTTATCTAAAGATACTAAAAGCTGATTTTTAAAAACCTTGTCGCCGGGTCTGACCTTGACATCAAGAACCTGAGCAGTTACCTGTGATTCGATACTGGCTTCTGTAACAGGGCGCACTGTTCCAACAGCTTCATAGCATTCGGTTATAGTCCGGACAGATGCCTGCCCAATTTTTTTCGGTGTTCCATCATTTTTTGATGCAGCCTGAAACTTGCCCGGCACAATTTTTGTGCTTGAAATGAATCTAACAGCAAAAAAAACTAAAATTAAACTGACGGAACACAACAATATTATTATAATTTTTTTGTTTTTCATGGTGTGATTTTATCCACCTTCCCCCAGTAACCTATTGCTCTGCCAATATCCGCAAGTGCCTTTTCCCTGTCATAATAAGCTGCTGTGGTTCTGGTTTTTGCTCGATTAAACGCAAGCTCGGCTTCAAAGTATCGTGTTATGGTAGCAGCGCCGCCTTCATATTGTTTCCTGACAAGCTTAAAAGATTCTTCAGCCATGGCCACGCTTCTTTCCGCTACCTCGAGCCTGGCTTTTGCTTCCGCCAGTTTCAGGTAGGCATTTTTAACATCAAGCTTTACAGATAGTCTGGTTTTGAGATCTGCTGCCAGCATTTCTTCAAGCCTGGCTTTTGCTTTTTCCTCTTCTGCTTTTGTGCTGAAACCTGTGAATATATCCCAGTTAAGAATGACTGCCGCAGTCCAGTTGTCTCTTGAGTCATTGTAGGCCATTTCAGGATCATCAACATAGTATTTGCTTTGCAGATCAACTCTGGGCAGATATTCTGCACGAGATAGATCAAGAGCTATTCTGCTCTGTATAACCTGCTCCTTTATTTTATTTACTTCCGACCTGTTTTCAAGGGCATAGGCAACACCGGCAATGTATTCATCCGGCAAGGGGATTTCGCGGCTTTCTATTTCTTTAAGTCTGATTTCAGCTTCAGGGCTTATGCCGAGAATACCGGCAAAAGCAGTTAGAGTCGTTTTTAGCCTGTTTTCACTCAGGAGCACATCTTCCCTGGCTTGAGCAAGACGGACTTCCAGGGATAAGATGTCTGATTTTAGAACTCCTCCGGCTCTGAACCTCACATTCATTAGACGCAGTTGCGACTTAACAGTTGATACGGAGTCCCTGGTAATTTTAATGTATTCTTTTGCAACAAGAGCGTTATAGTATGTATGTATTACTGAGGCAACGAGGGAGTTTTCTACGCTTTTTCTGTCTATCTGAGAAATAGAGAAATCTGTTTCAGCGATTTTTTTATTTAAAATATCTCGTCCGCCATTGAATATATTTATTCCTGCTTTAATTCCGGTCTCATAATTTTCATACCAGCCCGGAGAGTTAAAATCCGTATTTGCAGGCAGCAGTCTCTGATCAATCTTTTTGAAAAGATATCCTGACGGTGCATCCCCCTGAGAATATTCCGTATAAAATCCAAGAAAGGGGAAAAAGTCAGCATTTGCCTTTTTGATCATGGCTTCTGCCTGCTTTATGCGGGCAACGGCAATCTTATTGTCAGGATTATTTGCAAGAGCAATTTGAATTGCATCGTTCAAAGAGACAGGTTCTTGTAAAGCACAGGTATATTGTCCGGTTTTTGAAACTTTTGTTGAAAACGCATCATCGCATATTACTTTTGCATATTCCTGCCTGATGCTTTCGTAAGTGTATTTGTCATGAGAAAAACAACCGCAGGTTATAAGAAAGAAAGATAAGATAATGACGATTTGAATTTTATTTGCTTTTGATACCATATGGATTATTCAAAATCTTTTATTAGACTAACAACTCTGTTTTCGATTTCATCCCTGATATTACGTATAAAATCAATTGGTTTTCCTGTTGGATCAGGCAGATTCCAGACCTCTGTTTTAACCCCGGGCATAAAAGCACATTCCTCACCGCAACCCATAGTAATAATAATATCCGGCTTAACTTCAGCCATTGCTTTTTTAATTGATTTGGGTTTGCGGAAGGCCATATCCAGCCCCTTTTCGCTCATTGCTTCGACCATTAATGGATTGATTTTATCGGCAGGACTGCTTCCTCCGCTTATAACTTCAAATTTATCGCCAGCAAGGTGCTGGGCGAAAGCCCCGGCTATCTGACTGCGGCATGCATTTTCCCGGCAGGCAAATAGAATTTTTTTTCTTCCGAGAAACGGTTTTATAAGATGGCTTGCTTTTTCTTTTACATCATTTAGGACAGAAGGATGTTTTTGCAGATCTCCTGGATTCTCAATCTGTCTGTATGTCAGGCTTCCTTCCAGGCTTGCACCAACTGCGTCTAAGAAATATTTTATCGTAAGAGTAAGGCCTTCAAACAGATTTTTCCCTTTTGTAGCTCCAAGAGAAAGAAGAAATCCGCGCCTATATTTTTGTCCTGGATCATTAAGCTTTAATTTATATCTTCTTGCCCAAAGCGCTTGGCTTCTGTCTATGAGCCCTTTCAGTTGTGCAGGAGTGCTATAGAAAAAAATAGGGGTGGCGGCTACTATAATGTCGGCCTGGCGCAGTAGCGGATAAATTTCATGCTTCATATCATCATCAATTGGACAAAATCCTTTCTTTTCACAGAGGGAATATTCTTTACAAGGAATAATATTTTTCTTATCCGCCTCAATAACTTTTATCTGCGCCCCTGATTTTTCTAATTCATTCATGAAAGCTGAAAGCAGATAACTTGTATTGCCGTTTTTTCGAGGGCTTCCCTGTAATCCAAGCGCCAGCATGATGTTTAACCGATTCTCTTGTCAACACCTTCAAATTTGCAATCAGGTGTGTAACAGGTGGTGTCCAGAAATTCGCATTTCTTTTTGCATGAAGGGCATTGTTCGGGCGGAGTTTCAGCTTCTAATGAATATCCGCAATTACTGCATTTCCAGCTTGGCATGGCGATTACCTCATCAGTAAACTTTTTTGTAATTTCAGGTGGAACTTTAATAAAACAGCTTTGGAGTTTCAGCAAGAGACAGGATAACAAATTTTATTTGCATATATATTGCTTTTCGCTTAATATTCTCAGTAAAAATATTCAAATGCAAATGGCATGTTGAAATATAAATTTAGAAAAATTCTGATAAATAGAATTGATATCATAATCAATATTAAAAATAAAGCGATAATTAAAACCATGACTATGTCAACGAGAAGGATTAAATCGGAAATTAATGATAGCTGTCAGTCTGCCTCAAGTTTTTTTGTAGAGAATATAAAATTACTTGCAAAAAAAATGTTTGATGGCGCAAATGGCAGCCACGACTGGGATCATACCAAGCGGGTATGTATGTTAAGCAAGCATATTGGAGCAGCAGAAGGATCTGACATGGATGTATTGCTTATTGCAACCTATTTGCATGATATTGGAAGATATTTTCAGGATGAATCTGCCGGCGCAGTTTGCCATGCTGAAAAAGGCGCGCAGATGGCATGGCCTATTATAAAGGATCTTCCCCTTTCAGAAAGTCAGAAGGAAAATATTATTCATTGTATAAGATCTCATAGATTTCGTGGGAATCATGCGCCGAATACACCGGAAGCAAAGGTTTTATTCGATGCAGATAAGCTTGATGCGATTGGCGCTGTCGGCGTGGCAAGAGCATTTCTATTTGCCGGTGAAGTTGGTGCAAGGCTTCATAGCCCCGAGATCAGCGTAGAAGATTCCAGGCCTTACTCAAAAGATGATACAGGTTACAGGGAATTTATGGTAAAACTTTGCAGGATTAAAGACAAAATACAGACAAAAGAAGGGCGGAAGATGGCAGAAGAGCGCCATGATTTCATGGAGCGTTTTTTTAAACGGTTTTTAGAAGAATACGAAGGGGATAGGTAGTTATTATGAGCATTAATGTTGTTGAAAGGATTGATGAGTATGTAAAGGTAAGGCATTTGCTTGTAAGCGTATCAGACAAACAGGGGCTTGATAAGTTGATACCTCAACTTCTTGAGATCAATCCCGATGTAAAAATTTTTTCCACAGGCGGTACATTCGGCAGGATAAAAGAGATACTCGGGGAGAAAGCTTCGTCATGCCTGACCCAGGTTTCTGATTATACAGGCCAGCCGGAAACCCAGGGAGGGCTTGTTAAGACACTTGATTTTAAGATATATCTTGGACTGCTGACTGAGACTTATAATGATGCCCACAAGGAGGACTTGAACAGGACCGGTTCTGTGCCTATTGATATGGTTGTTTGCAATCTGTATCCTTTTAAAGAGACTATTGCAAAACAAGGAGTAACAGTTGAGCAAGCCAGGGGTAATATTGATATAGGCGGTCCCTGTATGATAAGGGCATCAGCAAAGAATTTTTTGCGGGTCGCATCTGTTGTTGATCCATCTGACTACGATAAGATTATTTCTGAAATGAAGGCAAATGACGGTAAGACATCTCTTGATCTTCGTTTTAATCTGGCGCAAAAGGCTTTTGCGCACACGGCAGTTTATGACCGTACTATTGCAGATTTTTTTGGTTCTAAATCCGTTAATGATGTGAAAAACTGTTATTAGGAGTTAGGTGGCCGTTCACGGCTTGAAACTTGAAATTGGAAAGTAGAAATTGGGAAAAACAGTACAAAAACATGAAGGACAAATTTCCAATTTCCAATTTCAATATTCTACTCAAAAAAATATGTAACTACTCACGTAGTCAGGCTGAAGTTGTTTAGACTGAAGGCTGAAGGGGGTCAGAAGAGCACGATTGCCGTACTTTGGCGAAAATATCTGATTCTTGCATCAAACATGGCTTTTAATGCGTTTTTTCCTAACAGTCTTCAGCCTTCAGCCTATCCACCTGAGTAGTTACAAAGATATAATCTTAGTGCCTTTGTGGCCGAACTATTACAAATTAAGGAGATAAAATATGGCTGAAGATCTGAAAAAAATGTACAAGACAATCATGGATGACCATTTTACGCCGAATATGGAAATCAGCTTTACGGACAAGGATAAAAGGCAGACTCTTTTTTATGAAAAAGTTACCTGGACCATAGATAATGTTGAAAAAGGCTTAAGATACGGCGAAAATCCAGGACAGGAAGCCGCTCTTTACAAACTTGTTAATGGAAACCTGATTCTTGGAGAAACAGAAATCATACAGCCCGGCCGGTACCTGGCATCAGACATTGAACTTTTGCAGTCAGGCAAGCATCCGGGCAAGACAAATTTAACTGATGCCGACAATTCCCTTAATATCCTGAGATACTTTAAAGACAAGCCCACCGTGGTAATTGTAAAGCACAACAATCCATGCGGGGTAGCCCAGGCTGATACACTTGAGGATGCCTATATTAAGGCGAACATGGCAGACAGAATAGCTGCCTTTGGAGGTTGTATCACTGTAAACAGGGCTGTTGATAAAGCAACGGCAGAAACAATTAACAGACAGTATGCCGAAGTTGTAGTTGCCCCTGATTTTGAAGAAGGGGTTATGGATATTTTTGCAAAGAAAAAAAATCTCAGAGTTATAAGGATAGTCAATATAGACAGATTGACGGATTTTGTCGGGCAGAGATTTGTAGAATTCAAAAGCCTGATTGATGGAGGTATTGTCGCCCAATGGTCTTTTGTGCCCGCTGCCCGGTCCAAAGATGGTCTTAATACAGCCGAGTGTGAATATAAGGGTATGCAGTACAGGATTAATCGGGAGCCGACTGAGAAAGAATACAATGATATGCTGTTTGGGTGGCTGGTGGAGTCAGGAGTTACATCAAACTCTGTTATTTATGTAAAAGACCTGGTTACAGTCGGTATTGGTACGGGCGAACAAGACAGGGTAGGAGTTGCCGAGATAGCACGGGATAAAGCATATCGAAAGCTTGCTGACCGTTATTGCTTTGAGATGGATCAAATTCCTTATAATGAATTAAAAGACAAGGATAAAAAGCAAGAGATTGATAACAGAGTTGCAAGTGAAAAAGGCGGACTGATCGGTTCTGCAATGGTTAGTGATGCATTTTTCCCATTCAGGGATGGTGTTGATGTGGGGCTAAGTGAAGGTGTTTCCGCTGTGATTCAGCCGGGCGGGTCAAACAATGATTATCAGTCAATCGAGGCCTGCAACGGGGCAGATGCTACAATGGTTTATACCGGGCAGAGGAGTTTCAAACACTAACCCGTATTTCTCATGACATCGCTTGCCTGATCTAACAGTTTTTTTGCTTTTTCATGAAAAATAAGGTCATATTCATATACGATGGAAATCAAGAAATGATATTTGGCTATCTAATATCGTTGATTTATTTCTTAACATTTAAATTGTTATACGTATGGATATTCATCTGAAACAGGAGCGATATACACTATGCTGGTTGACTATTCTTCTTTAGACCTTGATGATCCGCTTCTTGAAGCGTCTTGTGAAATATACGCCATCGATGATTATTATAAAGCACTCGAAGACCAGATAGCGCATACTCAGCAAATTCAAAAGTCTCAGTTGGACAACTATTTGACTCAGCACAAACTAACTCCTGATGATATTGAATGGCATGAGGCATCCAGCAACTACGATCAATTAATAGATCACCTTATTCCAAGATTTTTCCGTGGTCCTTTTCTAATAAGTCTTCATGCTCTCTACGAATCGATAGTATCAGAAATTGCCACCGCTATCCGAACGTTGAATCCACGTTTGAAAAGCTTTTCTTCGTTCAAAAAGAAGAAAAGACAAAGTTACATAGAAATAGCACGTGACTACTATGCTGAAGAATTGGGCATCGTGCTTTGTCCTGACGTATCGATGTGGGAACGGTTAATCATTCTTTCCAAACTACGGAATGCAGTGGCCCATGCAAATGGTCGCATAGAAGCACTGTCACCTCATTTAAAGGAAGAAATGGTTAAAATTGTCCGTGACCTTCCCGATGTAGATGTATATACTGGGTATATAACATTCGGGAAAGACTTTGTCGCTCATACAACAGCTTTAGTACTAAGCGAACTCCGTAGACTCATAGAAGCGAACCGAGAATTATGCGGGTTACGAAAGAATGTATAACCCAGCAGTGAACTTGACCGCCATGGTGGAGGCATTCCACTTTCATTCCCAAAAGCGGCTTTAATCTTAAATCCGGCGGCAAGTTACTTCACCGTTGGGCGTGAATAAATGATGATTCGTAGCTGTCAACAATAGGATTGCTTTAATGAAAGTGGGACCATTTGATTTGAGATTTGTGGAAATTTTGCATGAGCTATACGCTCTTGAAGATTATATAAACTCTATCGAATCTCAATTACCAGATTTGATAGAAAAGGAGAAGAAAAAGGTATATCAAAACGGGCCTGAGAATGATCCCATTGAGTGGCAGCAAAAGGAACAGGAGCTAAATGAGCTAATAGAGGATGTGTTACCAAGATATTTTCGCAACCCAATCATTGTGACTCTTTGGGCGATTTTGGAATCTGCCATCATAGAAATTGCAAAAGAAATTAAAGACCAACAGAGCTTGCCAATTAATCTGGATGATATCAGAGGAGATTTTCTAAAAAGAACAAACAAGTATTTTAATCATATCATCAAATTTTTCATAGATACCCGTGGTAGTTCATGGCAACACTTTCGTAAATTTTATCTCCTACGAAATGCGATAGCACATGGAAATGGTCGTCTTGATAATATCAAAAACCCGGGGGATCGAATAACTATTTTAGAATGGGAGAATGAAAACACGGAAATTACCACAGCGGGTGGAAATATAGTTTGTTCACCAGATTTTATAAGGAAAACATACTCTGTAGTATTTGAATTTCTTCATAATATTACCGAAAGAGTTAAAAAGGATTATCCTCAGCCGAAGAATTTGTGACTATTCCATGGATCATTCGGCATTCTTCAAAGTAGTTTACACTTTTCTACAAATTCGTAATTTCCGATATCAGTCTCAAATTTGTAGGGTGCTGTAAATATTGGCTTTGTTTGAAATCGTGGGGGCTGCTTCACAAACTGGATGTCAGTCATAAAACCCCCGAATGAAGGATGCCGATTATTCAAATGTTTGCTTGGATAGATTTTCCTGTGAAGAGAAATGATATGAGCAAAAAAAGGTTTTTTTTAATTTTTATTGCTGCATCAGTGTCGGCATTTCTTGGCGGCTTTGTATCTAACCAGCTATATTTGTCAGCAAATGCAGCCGCCAATGACAACGGTAAACAACAAAGCATTCAGCCACTTCCAGAATTTAAAGTAGTTGAGGCAAATCAATACAGACTAGTTGACCTGGAGGGAAACTGTTTAGCGAAACTTACAATTGAGGAGGAGCAAAATAAATCGGGCCTATAATCTATTAAAATCTTCAAAGACCTCGAAAACTACCAAAACATATCATGCTGTTTTGGAAATGGGAACCGGCTCAAGAACGATGAGGATAACGAAAGATAAGGTTGAATTAAAAACCGGCTCTACCCAGGCTATCTTGGCAAGTGGCAACCTAACCATTAAGGACAAATCATTCATCAATATATATGCGGATAATATTTTTAAAGGTGGCGCTGCCATAGAGATTTTCGACAAAGAAAGAAAACCACGAGCTGTTTTAGGTTCCATTAATTTGGATGTAATAGCTACTGGCGAGATTCAAAAGCGACCCGAATCGTCTCTTGTATTATTTGGAAAAGACGGTAAAGTTGTATATTCAGCACCTTAGTCGTTATTCCTGCTTAGAAAGATAAAGAGAATTATTGCAAGCAGTCTGAACAGTTCGGTGAACAGTTCGGGACGTCCATAAGCAAGTAAATAACTTGCTATGAAGGAAGTGGGCATTGTGTTGCCTTTGACTCTTGTGTCGTATAGCACGAAGGCAGGGATGTCCATTGCATTATAGCTTTCCATTAGGAGAGCAGTTATGCAGCGCGTCGCCCATCGGGATAGGGACACCCCTCACAAGGCCAATGGCATTCACTTAAGAAACGCACTCATTCACTTAAGGAATTGCCATTTTTTATAAAAAATATAACTAGTTAGCTAATTCAGGCAATGTCACTTTTTTTACTTTACCTGGTCTCCATTTTTTTATCGGCTTCATTGATTTTCTCAAATAGGATCGGTTGGGCCGAACTTTCTGACGGTAACGAGAAATAGAACTGACTATTTGTTGAATTACGCCTTTCACACAATTTACAGGTACAAACAAGATTTCTTCTAAATGTCTCGAAACGGTGGATAAACAATTTTTGAAATTCACTTTCATCTTTGGTGTGCTTTCATCTTTTTTACTCAGCGGACTAAGCATTTTTGATATCTGATCTTCTGCTTTATTTGAGCAGAGCCTGTTCATAGTTATAAGAACAAAATGGGCGAATAATTCTTGTTTGACTCCTCGTTCACTTTTTCCGTGAAAATCATCAACGATGATAAATTCTTTGCTGACTTTGTATAATTCTTCAACTCCCCAGCGTGAATGATAAATATCTTTGAACATGTCAGTTTCATATTGTTTGTCCATGAGAGTTGTTCCTATGCAATAGGTCGTTTCAGCAATAGTATAT
>Ga0255432_1082_pt1 | contig 16025 bp, 14 predicted proteins | sample ANMaggSeSYBR02I6_FD_182656 | JGI IMG/M metagenome (GOLD analysis project Ga0255432, IMG submission 182656) | Sediment cell enrichment communities from methane seep in Santa Monica Basin, California, United Staets - ANME aggregate JGI... | ecosystem: Environmental > Aquatic > Marine > Cold seeps >...
ATGTGGAGAAAGGCTTCATAATGACAGGAAGTCAACAAAAATTATATATTAACAGAGATTCCGCCAGACAATTTTTATTCTATAAAACAGATTCTAAAATCCCTGATATTAAAGGTGGTATTAAATATGACACTAAATTTTCTGCAAGTCAAACCGGTCTTTCAGATGAATTTAGTTCCCGAGTTCTGAAAATAGCCCAAAAACTCTTATTCGCACTCCTTTTAATCTTGTTCTGCTCCACTGCTGAAGCAATAAAGGGTCCCATCATAGTCAATACCGATGTGCTTTCAGGAAGCTGGAAGATAATCCGGTTAAAGAATCTCCCAAAAGATGCGGTCGTGGCTTTGGAAATTAAAACCGATGGTGAAATTATGGTGGTGCTGGTGGACTCCGATGATTATCAGAGCTTTCCGAATACCAGCCGCCCTCTGTTTCTGGGACGGGTAGAAAAAAAATTGTCATTTTCGGTATCGATTCCCGAAAGCGGTCACTATTATGTCATTCTCGACAATCGTACCGGGCGACGGAAACGAGCAATAACAGTAACAGTAACAGCGGCGGCAGCTCGGGGTGAAATTGATCAGATAAACGCCGCTAACACAATCCTTCACGTATTCGAACGACAGCTTCATCAGATCTTTATTTTCGATTCGTTCCCTATTGGTGTTGAACGCTGTGATACGTCAAAAGCATTCGCCGACAGATTGGGGATTATCCTTTGTGCCGGATATGTGCAGCAACTATACAATCATATCCGTGACAAGCAAAAGGCCCAGAATGCGTTAGGTTTTTCCATATTCCGTGAGTTGGGCCATATCCTGCTTGCTCAATGGAATCACCCTGTCACAGCCCGAAAAGCCACAGCGGATGAATTCGCCACTGTACTGATGATCGTGCTCAAGCAGACAGAAAAGTTATCTGCCAATGCTGAAAATTTTGTCCGAAACCCCTTGATTTCAGAAACGCTAAGACAAGTCCTCAAAGATGATCGCCACCCGCTAACCGTGCAGCGCGCCAAAAGGATAAGCGCCTGGCTGAAGGACCCCCGGATTGTTTTAAAATGGCAAAAGTTTCTGGTGCCTCACATGCAGACGGCTCTACTGAAAAGATTGCAACAGTATCCCACCGCGTGGACAGATCTTCCAATTGTCGAAAAGGAACTTGCACTGCGAACCCAAAAATTTACCCGCAAGGATCTTCAAAAAGGGGGATCGCTTAAAGGTGGGTTAAAGATAAAATGCAAAAATGATCAACTTATTTCTGGACGAGTCCTTACTATTGGCTGAAAATTTGAACCATTTTCACGCTGTTGCAGACAATATAAAACTCCCAATAAACTTAATTCTAACCACTTAATAATGTTGCGATTAGGCTATGCTCAAGTTTATCCCTTTGGTTAATTTGCGAAGCAATGTAATTGGCTCCTTATGTATAGTTACTGGGCACTGGTTGTTTGTTACTGGTTATTTGATTGAAAATTGTCGATTGAATATTGAAGGAATTTCGTTAATTTTATACCTTGAGAGTCCAAAGGATTTTAGATAAATTAATGGAGCGAAGCGATTTCCACAAATATACAATCTTCAATATACAACCTTCAATTTAGTAAACTGTTATACTATTTCGACTTCTGCGGGAGCAATTATACCAGGCTCCTGACTGCCCGACAGAGTTGGTATTTCTAATCTTTTAGCCTTCCAGCCTCTATGGCGAACTATGCCTTTAAAAGGCGGCTCACCCGTAACATTGCCTGTTAACTTTATGGCAGTTGGATCAAAATCCTGCTGGATTGTTATCTGATCGCCCTCTTTTTCGCCAATTACACTTTCCGGAGATATGGCTTTATCAACAACTTTCTTACAGCTTTCGTGAATACTTCGAACAGCAGCGCCTATCTGTGAATCTTCATAATGATTAAGATCCTCGGAGAAGAAATCCATTAGACGTCCTTCTCGTTGAAACACGGAAAGCAAATGTAAAAACAATCGCCTGTCATTATTTTTCTTTTCTTTCTTGTCCAAAGAACCTTTAACTTTTTTATCATCTTTTTTATCTACGATTGCCTTATCAGATGTTTTTAACAAATTTACAAATAAAAACCTCATGCAAACCCAGAGCAGGATACCAATCAAAGTGAACATCCCTGCCGATATCAGCACATAATATAATCTAAATTTTTCTTCCAGCATAACAACCAGATCAATTAAATTTTTATGCCCTGATAAAACTACTTCAGCATTTGTTAATATAACATAAAAGGCCGAATCGACCAGCAGGCATATAAAAGCCATAAAAAACATTATTATTACAAATGAACGAAAAGAATATGCTTTTATTATATCCATCTTTTTTAACTCCTTCTGCGGCACTGTAACATAAGTAACTGTTCACGGTTGTCGGTTTACAGTTCACACTTTTTTCAATGAACCATACAACGACTCAAGAATTTTAACCGTTAACTGTGAACCGTAAACCGTGAACGGTTACGTTTTATTTATGGCTTTACCTTTTTATAGTTGCAATGTTATAATAAACATAGATTATAACATTGCAACTTTACCTCTGGCCGAAACATGCTCAAGGATTAGATACATATGGGTAATAAAACTGTTTATATATACAAGTTCGACTTTGAAGTCGGTTATTTAATAAAAAGCCCATGTAAAGAATGTAACAAAAGGGAAAATTTTCCTAAATGTATTGATGATTGCCGTGCCCTGGATAAAATACAAACAATTTTATCTGAAGTAAGATCTTGCACAAAAAGCATTTGATCTGCAAAGCATAAGCATCAACCGATCAATTCTGTATAATCTGCGTAATCTGTGGATTAAAGATATGATGAAATCAAAGCAATTATCATCCCGCTTTTATGAAATCTCTGAAAAAGAAAAAGGAGAAATTTTAATCCTCTTAAAAGGTAAAATTGATATTAAAAACTCGGCCCATCTTCTTAAAGAACTTACTCCTGCTATAAAGGGCAATGCCCTTTCTTCTTTGGTAATAGACCTTGGCAAGGTAGATTATCTTGATGATTTTGGAGCGCTTGTTCTTCTTGAAACAAAACGCCTCGCGGCTGAGCAAAAGGGAAATTTTAGTATCGTTAATGTCAAAGAAAATATAAAAGGAATTCTTTCATTAGTTAATTTTGAATCTAATGAATATTTCATGCCTCTGAAAAAATATACCCGACCAAACATCCTTGTATCTCTTGGTGAATCAACCATACAAAATGCTGACGATATAAGATTTTTAATTTCCTTTCTGGGCTCCGTTATTCTGTCTTTTATTCATGTCTGTCTTCATCCTAAAGACTTGCGTATAGATGACACTATAACATATATGAAAAAAACCGGTGTGGATGCTCTCCCTATAGTTGCACTCATCAGCTTTCTGCTCGGCCTTGTCATGGCATTTACTTCATCCCTTCAACTGCAGCAATTCGGAGCAAACATATATGTTGCCTCGCTGGTATCTATTGCTATGGTATCAGAACTTGGACCTATTATGACAGCAATTGTAGTGGCTGGAAGATCCGGCTCTGCTTTTGCTGCAGAAATTGGTGCTATGAAGATTTCAGAAGAAATTGATGCTCTTTTTACTATGGGATTTAACACGACAATATTTCTGGCCGTTCCCAGAATCATAGCGTGCATTATTGTTGTTCCTATATTAACTCTTTTTTCAGATATATTTGCAATTTCAGGAGGGCTCCTGGTGGGAGTCTTTATGCTTGATCTGAGCACAACATCCTATATAAATCAAACAATGGAAACACTTACGCTATTTGAAGTAATGTGGGGCCTGGGTAAAAGCTTCGTATTTGCGCTGCTTATAGCATGGATAGGATGTTTGAGAGGATTTCAGACAAGAGGCGGCGCTGATTCTGTCGGCAACGCCGCGACATCGGCTGTTGTCAGCAGTATTTTTCTGATAATACTTTTTGATTCAATTTTTGCCGTGATTCGCAGTTACTGGTAACCCATGGAAAAACAAGTTGTCATAAATGTAAAAAATCTTGTTGCACGATACGGAGATGATGTAATCCTTGACAATATAAGCTTTGATGTCTTTGAAGGAGAAATACTGGTAGTCCTTGGCAGCAGTGGATGTGGAAAATCAACCTTACTAAGACATATGATCGGACTCGATAAACCTTTCTTAGGAAATATAATAATCGATGGCGAAAATATTACATCAAGTGATGGTTTATACTATAATGTACTAAAAAAAATAGGAGTTTTATTTCAAAGCAGCGCTCTGTTCGGATCAATGACCCTATCTGAAAATATAGCTCTTCCTATTAAAGAATATTCTGATCTTTCAAAAAGCTCTATAATAAATTTAGTCAGGATGAAACTTTGTATGGTTAATCTTCAAGGGTATGAAGATTACCTGCCGTCAAAAATTAGCGGAGGAATGAAAAAAAGAGCTGGCCTGGCAAGGGCTCTGGCGCTTAATCCAAAAATTCTTTTTCTTGATGAACCAACAGCCGGACTTGATCCTGTCAGTTCTGCAGAAATTGATGAATTGCTTTTATTAATCAATAAAAGCATCGGTACTACAATGGTTATTGTTACCCATGCGCTTGACAGCATATTAAACGTTGCGCAACGCATAATTATGCTTGATAAAAAAACAAAAAGTATAATTGCTGAAGGGGATCCCAGATATCTGAAAGATCATAGTAAAAATGTATCCGTCAGGCAGTTCTTCAATCGCAAAGCAAAAATCAGGATATAACAATGGCTTCTATTAAAACCAAATTTACTGTCGGTCTTTTTGTAATAACAGGATTAGCCATAGCTGTAGTTACAATAATGTGGCTTGGGAAATCCCATTATCTTGAAAAAGGTCAGTATTATATCGCTTACTTTGATGAATCGGTCCAGGGTCTTGCAAAGGATTCCCCTGTTAAATACAGAGGAGTATCCATAGGACGGGTTGATAATATAGTGGTTGCGCCTGACGCAACTTTGATTAAGGTAATATTAAAAATTGAATCCGGCATAAAACCGGAAGATCATAGTGAAGACATAGTTGCCGAGTTAAAGTCAGTAGGTATTACCGGTATAATGTTTATTGAGCTTGAACGAAAAAAGGATGACGAACCCGACCTTTCACCTGAAATAAATTTTCCTTCAGAATATCCTGTTATTGCTACAAAACCATCTAACATAAGTCAGATTATAAAAGGTATAGATAATGTACTGAATCAGATCAACGCTCTAGACTTACAAGGAATAACGGCTAAGTTTAAAACCATGCTTGACACGATAAGCAAAACTGTCGAGGATTCCCAAATCAAAAAAATATCATCTGATATCAGATCATCCCTTGATAAGGTAGAAATAATACTGGACACAAAAAAATGGGACAACGTAATGAAATCCATTGGCAGCGCCGGTTCATCATTTGATAATTTTGCTGTAAATGCCGATAAAACACTTTCCAGTATTGATAGTATTGTTGAAGAAAACAAAAAGGAATTTACAGAAGCTATTTACAATTTTAAAAATACTATGAAACACGCAGATACTTTAATGGATGATGGATCAGAACTTGTTAAAGATGCAGATGTAAAACTTTCAACTTTACAGCGTCAGGTTCTTACAACTTTGCAAAATTTAGAAAAAGCAAGTTATAATATGAACAGGCTTTTAGAGCTTATATCTGATCAGCCTTCACAAATTATCTTCGGAGAACCACCCTCTGAAAAAAATGTGGAACCGGTTAACTAAAATGAATTATTCAAAAAAAATTATTTATTTGATTATCCTTTCCGCCCTGCTTGCATGTGGTTGTCTGAATCTAACACAGCAGCCAAACAAAAAAATTAGTTATTACACACTGGAATATGATCCTCCTGAAACAGCAAATCTAAAATCACTTCCATTTGTTATTTATATAGAGCACTTTAATGTAGCTCCTTTATACGACTCAAACAGGATAATATACAGTCAAAAAAAATTTGAAAGAAATGCTTATATCTACCATAAGTGGATAGCAAACCCCGGTGATCTTGTCACTTATTATCTGACAAGGGATATAAAGCGTTCCTCCCTCTTCAGTACCGCATTTAGTTCAAACAGCAGTTGTTCATCAACACATAAAATTAACGGAACAGTTGATGAGTTTTTTGAGCAAGATAATGATAAAGTGTGGAAAGCAGTTCTTTCCATAAACATCACACTTATGTCAAAAGATGAGCCGGATATCAGCAAAAGCGTGCTTATGCAAAAACGATACAGTGCCATAGAACCTTGCAGCAGGAAGAATCCTCAGGCTCTTGCGGAAGCGATGAGCAAAGCAATGGCAAACATCTCCGACAGAATTATAAAGGATATATATAAATGTCTGGACAACTAATCAGGTGGATAGGTTGAAGACTGAAGGTTGAAGGCTGAAGGATTACGTTATGACATCTCAAAATTTAAACAGCATTCCCGCATGGAAGAATCTGAAGCAACATGCTGAAAACTTTAGCCGGCCTGACAGGCATTTAAAATGTCTGATCAAAGAAAATGGCCGGCTCGAAAAATTCTCCTTAAAATGCAATGGTTTTCTCTACGATTTTTCGCGTCAGAGAGTAGATAAAAAGGCCATGTCTCTACTTTTTGAACTGGCAGAAGCAAGAAGACTAAAAGAACAGTTTATTTCAATGATGAGTGGTGAAAAGATAAATATTTCTGAAAACAGAGCTGCTCTTCATACTGCTTCAAGAAATTTCTCAGGCAATTCTATTTTTATAGATGAAAACGATATAATGCCCGAGATAATCAAAACAAAAGAGAATATCAGGGAGTTTGTTTCAAAAGTTCATAATGGAAAAATAACCGGATCAACCGGAAAACTTTTTAAACATCTTGTTGTAATCGGTATAGGAGGATCGTATCTGGGCACGAAGTTTGTTTCTTGTGCTTTGGAAGCCTTTGCAGATAAAGGTATTGAAATACATTTTTTGTCAAATGTAGATATCCACAATTTTGGAAATATAGTATCCAGAATAGAGCCGGAATCTACCTTGTGGATAGTTGTTTCAAAAAGCTATACAACCGCCGAAACTATGGCCAATGCAAATCTCGCCATTTCATTTATGAAAGAAAAAGGTCTTGATCCTTCTAAGCACCTTGTAACTGTTACAAGCAAAGGAAGCCCTGGAGATGATCCAAAAAATCCTGTTCTGGCTTCATTTCACATGTTCGATTTTATAGGAGGAAGATACAGTGTTACCTCTGCGGTTGGCGGTGTACCACTCAGTCTTTACTTAGGTTATGATAAGTTTGAGCGATTTTTAAAAGGCGCAGAAGAGATGGATATTCACGCAAAGAATTCTCCATGCGAAAAGAATATTCCTCTAATTGCTGCTCTTATTTCAATATGGAACAATAATTTTCTGGGGTATCAAACTCAGGCAATAATTCCCTATGCATCTCCGCTGCAAAAGCTGGCGCCCCATATTCAGCAGCTCAGCATGGAAAGTAACGGCAAATCAGTTACACAGGAAGGACATTCCCTGGGTGAACCAGCCGGGCCTATTATTTTCGGAGAGCCCGGCACAAATGCCCAGCATTCTTTTTTTCAACTGGCGCATCAGGGACGCCCCTTTCCCATTGAGTTTATAGGAGTGATCAAACCTCAGTATAATCAGTATGATTACAAATCAAAAGGTGTTACAAATCACCAGGAATTATGGGCAAATCTGATCTCACAGCCAACAGCGCTTGCTTTAGGGAAAGAAGACAAGAATAAAGCAAAATACTTTTCTGGCAACAGGCCATCTTCCACCATACTTATAAACGATCTTTCACCTGAAAGTGTTGGCCGTCTTTTGTCGTTTTATGAGGCAAAAACTGTTTTTGAGGCTTTTATATGGGGCACAAATCCCTTTGACCAGTTCGGTGTGGAACTAGGCAAAAAATTAGCAACTAATATCAGAAATGAAATAGCATTAAAAAATGAACAAAAAAATCACTCGTTTGAAAATATGGATGAAATTACAAAATTCTACCTTGATACCCTGTTTTCAGGCAAGTTATAATAAATTATTATCAAGCAAAATAGTTAGTTATAATAATTGAGAACAACAACCTAATGGAAGACTAATTATGTTCAAATATTCTATAAACTTCACATGGAGTGACGAAGACAATTGTTATGTTGCTACAGTATCAGAATTTCCAGGACTTTCTGCCTTCGGAGGTACTCCTGAAGAAGCCGTAGAAGAAGCAAAAATTGCCGTAGAAGGTTTTCTGAAAGTATATGAAGAAGATGGTTGCCCAATTCCAGAGCCAGAAACACTTAAACCGTTTAGGTCGAAAAGCTTAAAATGTAAATTAATGTTTGATAATTAAACCACTATTTTTTAGCAAGATCAGCATAGACTTTGAGTATCAGGAGGAACAGCCATGGCCGACACGCTGTACAACGTCATCTACCGGGGAAAAGTCCTTCAAGATTTCGACTTCGAGACCGCTAAACGAAACCTCATCAAAATGTTTTCGCTTAGCGAAGAGAAGGCTGAGAAAATTCTGCAGAGTCGCCAGGTAGTGCTGAAAAAGAACGTGGACGAGTCCACAGCCAAAAAGTACGGTATAGCCCTGAAAAAGGCGGGGCTGGATGTAGCTATGGAAAAGATCCCAACAAAAGTCGTGTCCCAGGAGGCGACGCTTGTCCCTGCTTTAAAAAAGGTGGCAACCCCTAAAGAAGAACGGAAAGATGCTCCACCGCCACGCGAAAAGCTGGTAGAGAAAAAAGCCGGCGCTCCGGCGCCTGCGGCCGGCATTAAACTACCGTCCAGGATTCCATTTGAATTCCATGGCACCGGATCAGAGTACTTCAAAATCTGGCTTGTGAATATCATCCTATCTATCGTTACACTTGGGATTTACTCCCCTTGGGCCAAGGTTCGGCGAAAACAGTACTTCTACGGCAACACCCACGTGCAAGGAGCCGGCTTTGAATATCTCGCTGATCCTGTAAAAATTCTCAAGGGCCGCGCCATAGTTGTCGGCCTTCTTATAGTTCAGTCCATTGTATCTAACCTGGTCCCAATTATCGGGGGCATTCTAGGCCTAGCAATTCTATTTATCCTTCCATGGCTGGTGGTACGCTCCCTGGCTTTCAATGCCAGTAACAGCGCCATAAGAAACATCCGATTCGGTTTTGACGGGAACGTGGGGGAAGCTGCCAAAGTGTATGTCTTGTGGCCGATATTGGCTACGCTTACCCTTGGGATTCTTTTCCCGTACGTCTATTTCCGCCAAAAAAAGTTTATTGTCGAAAACAGCAGCTACGGTACAACGGGATTTACATTTACCGCCACAGTAGGTGAATACTACGGGCTCATTTTCAGCGCCCTCATCCCGATTGTCATCGGCATCGTCTTCATTGCAGCATCCGGCTTCTTTTTTCCGCCTGCCGCCGTCTTGGTAGGACTGGTCCTGTACCTGTATTTCTTCGCCTTTTTCTCGGTAAAAACTACCAACCTCCTCTACAACTCCAGCCGGCTCGCCCTTCACCGGATGGAATCGACCCTGAAGATCAAGGAATACCTTCTCCTCGTTGTAACCAATTCGGTTGCCACAGCATTAACGCTGGGCCTGTTTCATCCATGGGCAAAGGTACGGACGCTACGCTACAAACTGGAACATCTCACTATGGTCGCGTCGGGCGATCTGGACAGCTTCATCGCAAAAGAGCAGAAACAGGTCTGCGCTGTGGGTGAAGAGATGGGTGACTTTCTCGATTTCGATTTCGGCCTATGATCTCTATAACGGGTAAGTGGTACGACAACAGAACTTCAGCCCAAATTGACGCCATATGCCGCATCTACGACAATGGCACTGTTCGGGTCGAGCGGCTGAAGGATGGCGAATCCCTTGTGTTGCTGCCCCGGTACGACATCAAAGCTTCCCTCCGATTGGCCGACACTCCCCGCCGCCTCTACTTTCCAGCCGGAGAAAAATTCGAAACCAAAGACAACGACGCTGTGGACAAGGTGATGAACAGGTTTAAGCGTCGTTCCTGGCTGAAAATCGTCTACCATATGGAAAGCCGTAAACGCTACATCGTGCTCGCTCTGGCAAGCCTGCTCCTTTTCATATGGGGAAGTATGAAATACGGGGTGCCGACGGCCGCCAAGCTGATCGCCTTTCGGCTTCCCCCCTCTATCCACGGCATAGCTGGCCAGCATTCGCTTGATATTCTGGACCGAGCCGTGTTCAGTCCTTCAGAACTGGATGAGGCCACCCGAACCCGCCTGATGGAACACTTCCGGCCAGTTATAGAGGATCACCCGGATAACGAGCTGAAAATCGTGTTCCGAAGGGGCGGCCGCTTAGGTCCCAACGCCTTCGCCCTTCCTGGCGGGACCATTATCTTCTCGGACGAAATGGTGCGATTGGCCGAACATGACGATGAGCTGCTGGCCGTGCTGACCCATGAGATCGGTCATATCGTTCACCGTCACGCCATGCGCAGAGCAATCCAGGACTCGCTTTTGGGTTTTGCCCTACTGGCGATCACCGGTGACGTTTCCGGCTCATCGGAGCTGTTTCTGGGGCTGCCGGTCTTACTGACAGAGTCGGCTTATTCCAGGCAATTCGAACGCGAGGCAGACCGTTATGCCTTAGACTATCTCCGTTCCCGCGGAACATCGCCCATCCATTTCGCCAGGCTCATGCGCCGTATTGATCAGAAAATGGCACCTAAATTGAAAGCACCCGGCGGGAAATGGTTGAACTACCTGTCAACCCATCCCTTGACCGAAGAGCGCCTCCGGAATTTTGAACAGTAAAAGTGGGTTCAGCACCAAAGAGAATCACGAAGACCGGACTTGCGCTCAATTACCCTGGATATCGAAGTTTTTAAGACTTCTTCTTTACCCAATATTGTTACACTCTGGCCAGCCCTTTTTGAACCGCCCTGCTTACCGCTGACTGGCTTAGACCCAATCTTTCCCCTACCTTAGTTCCTAAAATACCCAATTCCCTACTTTAATATGTTATGCAACGCATATTTTCATGGGCGCATTTCGTCTCTTAATCAATTTCATGGGATTTTTCCCAATTCCAAGATTTCGGATTTATCTTGGCACGAGAATGCGATTGTTATGCCTATTTTTGCTCATTAATCACTTAACCTGTACTTGAAATTCTTTAAGCATTTCTTTTGCTTTTTCTTCACCATATTTTTTTACCATCATTTCCCACATGGGGCTTTCCTTGATTTTCTTTTGATACTCATTTGTCATTCTTTCTTGTTCTTCGGGCGATGGCGGGGCACCTTTACCTATAATATGCAATCCTTCTTCGTCCATCCATGGATTGCTACCCTTATATTGCCCTTCAATATGCTGTTTGCAACATTTTTTGTATTTTTTTCCACTACCACAAGGACATGGATCATTTCTGCCTATTTTTTGACTCATTATATCTCTGCCTTAGCTTACGTTGATGCTCCATTTTAGTTGCGTTGCTTAGTGTCCTATTTTGCCTACAATTTCCATATGATTCATTAGATGTTCATAATGAGCTTCTATATCACCAACGTTTTCGTCATTGTATTTTAAGGCTTCATCCGGATACATTTTGTTGGCCCTGTTAATTGCTTTGCGTATTTTTCCATATTTCTTGAGGCATTTTATTAGTTCATTATCATATTTTTCTTCTTCTGGAGTGCGCTCACCAATAATATCTTGGCTTCGCTGCATGTACTGATCTATGAAATTCATACTATCCTCTCTGCTTATATTTGGCATTCGTAGAGCTGAGTGGCTGGGCAACGATAACCAAAAAAACTATGATAAAGGTACCTTTCAAAAGCGGCACGGCTTTGCCCAGTCCATCTTCAGCCTGGTTATGTGATATTTGCTACGCCTCTACATTGTGGAAACCTTGAACAACCCCAAAATTTGTTGCCTTTCTTTTTTTCGCGCATTACCATAGGGTTGCCGCACTTGAGGCAAGCAATACTGTTCTGTTTCTCCCCTACAATATTCTTGACGTGCTTTACCTGTTCTCTGTAGGTTTTAAATGATGGAGACAACCTGCCTGACTCAATTTTGCTAACGATTTTTTTACCTCTACCGTAGATAGCACAGGCTGCTTTTTTGATTTGATATATCGGCTACCAACGTAATGCGGGACAGCCTGTGCATTCAATTAGTTAGCAACTCCTTAGATTACGCTTGATTGCAAAATTACCATAGAGCCAAAATGGCGAAAAAGTGTCCCGCTTTAAGTTGGTAGCCACCCGACGGTTATGTGAATCATTTCTCTTCAGTTAGAAAAAGTACAGATGTCACCTTGTCCATTCTTTTTGCATTTTCTGAATGCATTACTATTTCTTGCGTATCAAAACTCTGTCTGACAACCTTATAATTTCCGATATACTCCCATTGGCCTACTGCACGCTTAATAAATGTTGGAACCGCATATTTTTGGTTTGCAAATTGTTTCGATGTTCTTTCAACAATTTTTCCGGTACCAGAAAGAATTACGTCTGGTGCTTTAGGATTCATATCTTCAGATTTCTTAAAGCACGCTGCAACTACTTGACCATCTACAGTCGGAAGATACGATTGTTTGCTGCCACCAAGTTGAACATGAATTTCATCACGGGTGTAAAAGCTGCACTTCTCAAACATTTTTTCCTCGTTCACAAGTGATTATATAGTTTCCTGATATCTACCATGATCTAAAATAGTTGACAACGGATTTCCTCCCATCTTACGCTATTCCTAACAGTATATCATTCATCCAGGCGGGATAAACAGTAAACAGGATAACCTCACTATGATTCAAATTACTTCCGATCTTGCCAGGCTGTACACCTCTTCAGGGAACATGCCCTACTCATAATAGCGGATTTGATACTTATAGCCCTGTTCAACGAGAAAGAGCTGGCGGTTAACGGCAAAATTCTGTTCGTCGGTGCCTTTTGAGACAAGGGTGTAGAAACAAGAAGCTCGTTTTTTGGGTCGAAGGATGCGACCTAATCGCTGGGCCTCTTCCTGGCGTGATCCAAAGGCGCCGGAGACCTGAATCATCACGTTGGCATCAGGAAGATCCACGGCAAAGTTTGCTACCTTTGAGACAACCAGGACTTTGATCCGCCCTTTCCTGAAATCCGCATACAACTTTTTACGTTCCTCATGTTTGGTCTTGCCCGTGATAATCGGCAGGTTCAGTCTCTTGGCGATCTTTTCTACCTGCGCAATGTACTGGCCTATGACAAGGATACTGTCATCTGAGTGATTACAGATCAGTTCTTCAACCAGCGTGAGTTTTCTGGAATTCTCAGCGGCAATGCGGAAACGTTGCCTCTTTGGTGCATGGGCATACTCAAGTTCTTCCTTTGGAGGCAGTAAGAGTCTGTACTCTATGCAGATTGCCTCTGCAATAAAGCCTTTGCTTTCCAGGGTTTTCCATGGAACATCATATCGCTTCGGCCCGATCAGGGCAAATACATCATCCTCCTTGCCGTCTTCCCGCACAAGGGTTGCTGTGAGTCCCAGCCGTCGTCTGGCCTGAATGGAAGTTGTTGCCCGGAATACAGGGGCAGGAAGAAGGTGAACCTCGTCGTAAATGATCAAACCCCAGTCATGTTCTGTAAAAATATCCAGATTAAGGAGCGGATCTTCTTTTGTGCGACGATAGGTCAGCATCTGGTAGGTAGTAATAGTTACCGGCTTTATCTCTTTTATAAGGCCGGTGAACTCGCCGATTTCCTCATTGACCAGGGTAGTTTTGGAAAGCAATTCCTCACGCCATTGATGTACTGATACGTTATTGGTTGTAATGATGAGGGAATGGCTGCTTACTTTGCTCATAACCCCCATTCCGATAATGGTTTTTCCGGAACCACATGCAAGGACGATGATACCGCTCCCGCCAGAGGTGCTGCCAGCCTGATAAAAGGCGTCAACCGCCTCTTTTTGATAATCACGGAGGTCAAAGGCGTGACCTTCAGAATCAATATTGCGTAAACTCAAGTCAATCGGAGCGCCTGGCACGTATCCACAGGTATCCTTGACCGGATAACCTATTTTTACAAGGGCATGCTTCAGATTTCCCCGTTCGCCGGCCGCAATCAAAAACCCGTCCACTGTTCTTCTTAACCAGAATCGTTCCAGATCGTTATCCTGTTGGATCCGGTTAAGAATTATGGAATCGCTGATTCTCAATCGCAAATTATCTTCAGATACCTTTTCAAGTACCAGGCTGCCGTAAGTCTCATACCATTCCCTGATATCAAAGAGCACATTGGAAGGTATTTCATAACGGGAATAGCCTATCAACCTGCTCATGATCTCATCCATGCCTGTTTCAAGGGCAGCGCTGTTCCACAGAGACAGAGGCGTAACTCTGTAAGTATGGATAAACTCCGGAGACTTGACCAATTCCGCAAAGCTGTTCAAAAAATCGCGGCATTGGGCATACTGGGGATGGGCTACTTCAACCATAATGGTGTGGTCGCTCTGAACAATGAGTGGTCCTGAATCGTTCACCAGTCAATATCCTTCATTTTGATAACATATTCTTTTTTGAGAGTTTTTAATGCTGAGTTTATTTCTTTCTGTTTCTCTCCTGAATAGCTGATAGATTTATTTTCCCGGTTCATTTCAATATCGCATCTTTTTTGAATCAAAGCCTTGCTGCATTTCTCAAACACACTCTTGTCAGGAAAATAAAGCGTAATGACAGTTTTGCGCTTTAATGTGACGGTTTTTTTCTTCTTGCGCTTTGCGAGCATATCCGACTTTTTGGAAAACCTGGACTTGACGCAGTCAGGAAGCGATCTGAATGCCTTGTCAGAATGTTTTACAATTATTGGAACCAGTTTTGCTTCTTCCAGTTTACCAAAAAGCTTCTTAGGATTTTTAACGATTCTGAGCGCAGGACTAATGTTTTTTACAGTAAAATTTTTTACCATATCAAAGTTCGGGTTTCCCTCCAACAACCCAAACCCGTGATACAGAGTAAAAACCTCTGAGTGGCCAACCCATTCTTCGAGTTCGGTCAGAACATTTTGCGGAACGTTTGAGTCAGAGAGGTTCCGGAGTATGGCAATCACATCCAATGACTCATCATTTGCCAACCGGGCAGTTACCTTCCTTTTATTCAGTTTCAGGATGGTAACCGTATTTTCGGAAATGGTATCTGTGAGAGAATTCAGTCCGGCCAGGATCCCGGCCGGATAAAACTCCGATTCCACATGAATCTCAAAATTTGGTTGAACCGTAACCTTCGGCTCAGGAATATTTCCCTCCATGAAACGGAGTAGAGATTCATTCACTTTGAATGCCTTGAGAGCGTTTAAAGACGGATTCCGTTCTTTGTATTCGGATTTTCCATAGGCCAAATCCACATAACCCAGCGCAAGGGGAATGCCCTCCAAAAAAACGTTCCACATATCGTCCTTCAACCCTTTCAAAGGCATTGGAATCTTTGACTGTGATCTTGATACTAGGGTCCCAGTCCTTTTTTCTTTCACCAAAATTACAATAACGACCGTTAATCCGGTCTGACTTATACCTGTAACTCGGTTTCTCAGGAATAAGGAAAAATGGATGTTCGGCCTTGAGATACCTGACAAAAGATGCAGTACTATACCAGACCCCGCTTTGACAACGCTGCATAATCTTTAATAAGAAATTTCTTATTTTGGCAAAGTTTAAAGATGGAAGTACACCGGTAGCGCAGCCACTGAAGCTAAAGGTATCAAGAGTTCCCATAACTCCGGTATAAAAAAATTCATTATGGCAGTCGGTATATTCGTCGACTAAGCTCTTGAGAAACAGGTTCTCCTGGTCTTGAAGGGTCATGCTCAGGAAGCTATTATATTTGTGTTCATCTATTTCAATATAATTGTCAGGATAGGATGGCTCTGAACTGCTATACCCCAAATACTCCCCTTCAGTATCATAAGCGACAAATCCGAGCTTCAAAGCTGTCTTGTCAATATAATCGAGCCATGTGCTGTATCCATATTCTTCCACTTCTTCAGGGGCTAAAGGATCG
>Ga0255432_1083_pt1 | contig 16021 bp, 9 predicted proteins | sample ANMaggSeSYBR02I6_FD_182656 | JGI IMG/M metagenome (GOLD analysis project Ga0255432, IMG submission 182656) | Sediment cell enrichment communities from methane seep in Santa Monica Basin, California, United Staets - ANME aggregate JGI... | ecosystem: Environmental > Aquatic > Marine > Cold seeps >...
TTAGAGAACGATGAAAATTGAACGGAAGATCAGAACAAAATCCAATTGATCAATTATCTCAAAACAACTCGCTTGAGAGTGGGTTTATTTATAATTCACTCAAGTTTCGCACCCCTCTATGCAACAAAAGCTTTAAGGGGCAGGGGCCCTGCCAGAGAAGGCTCATAGGAATTAGTGGGTGCGAAACTTGAGTAATTCAGTGTAATTCCGTGAAAATTCGTGGTGAACTATTACAAAATGCTTTTTCAGATGGAGTATGAAGATGATAAGCCTTCCAGGTTACCAGATCTCAGCTAAAATTTATGAAAGTCTAAATACAGTGGTTTATCGAGGAAATAGAGAGGCCGACAACCTGTCGGTTATCCTCAAAATCTTGAAAAAAGCTCATCCTACGCCGGATGAGCTTGCCAGGTACAGACATGAATTCAGGATAACCAGTTCACTTCATCTCAAAGGTGTTGTCAGGAGTTATTCCTTAGAAGATTATGAGAACAGGCTGGTAATAATATTCGAGGATTTCAACGGGAAATCACTGGATAGACTGATAGCCGGTTCAAGGCTTTCCCTGGAAGAATCTCTTGCCATAGCCATAAAGATAGTTGATGCTTTGGGAAGGATACATGCTGTAAATATAATTCACAAGGATATCAATCCTGCCAATATCATTATTAATCATGAAGCAGGGGAGTTGAAGATCATCGACTTCGGGATTTCGAGCACCCTGTCCAGAGAAGAACCTGCTGTAAAGAATCCGAATATTCTTGAAGGTACACTGGCCTATATTTCGCCTGAGCAGACAGGAAGGATGAACCGCATCCTGGATTACCGCACTGATTTTTACTCCCTGGGCGTTATCCTGTATGAGCTTATCTGCCGAAAGCTTCCTTTTGAATCCGATGATTTGCTCGAAATAATCCATTCCCATATCGCAAAAGAGCCTGTCCCGCCGTATAAGCTTGATCAAAGAATTTACAGGACTGTATCTGAGATTACAATGAAATTGCTGGCAAAGAATGCCGAAGATAGATACCAGAGTGCCTGGGGGATCAAGGCAGATCTTGAGGAGTGCCTGAGCCAGTTAAAGAATTCCGGCAGAATTGAACCGTTTCCTCTTGCCAGGCATGATATCTCTGACAGGTTCCAGGTTTTTCAGAAGTTGTATGGCAGAGAAAAAGAGATTGAAATCTTGATGGAGGCGTTTGAGCGAACAGCAAACGGGGGACGGGAAATTCTGATGGTGGCGGGCAGAGCAGGCATAGGGAAAACCTCTATAGTCAAGGAAATTTATAAGCCGATAACCGCCAAAAACGGATATTTTGTCTCAGGCAAGTTCGACCAGTTCCATCGGGATATTCCGTACAAAGCTATAGTTGAGACATTCCAGGAACTGATACGTCAGATCTTGACCGAGAGTGACGCCCGGATTGATCAGTGGCGGGAGAAGCTCCTGGCAGCCCTTGGTCCTAATGGACAGATTATCATTGATGTGATTCCGAATGTGGAACTGATCATCGGACCACAGCCTCCTGTGCCGAAATTGGGGCCTTTTGCGGCGCAGAACCGTTTCAACCTGGTCTTTCAAAATTTTATTCAGGCATTGTGCCGGCCGGATCATCCTTTGACCATTTTTCTGGATGATATGCAGTGGGCGGATTCTGCGTCCCTGAAACTGGTGGAACTGATGATTGCAAATAAAATGACGGAATATCTTTTTCTCATCGGGGCGTATCGCGACAATCAGGTCACGCCCGGGCATTCCTTGATGATTACTCTGAATGCAATTAAAAAAGAAGGCATTACCATCAATCATATCACCCTCTTCCCCCTTGATATTGAAAATATTACTCAATTGCTCTCTGATTTGCTGCATGCTGATAAGGAAGCTGCAAAGCCGCTGGCTGAACTGGTCAAGCAAAAAACAGGCGGTAATCCCTTTTTTACAGAAATATTCCTGAAATCGCTTTATGAAGAAAAGCTGTTGAGATTTGTCCCACCTGCTCCGGGAACAGGAAAAGGGGGATGGGAGTGGGACATGGCCGGAATTCAAACGCTTGGCATCACAGACAATGTTGTTGAGTTTCTGGCAGGAAAAATTCGGCAGTTCAGTAAAAAGACTCAGCAGGTATTAAAATTGGGAGCATGTATCGGGAATCAGTTTGAGTTGCAGACACTGGCTGCGATCTGTAAAAAATCTCCGGAAGAAACAGCGGCCTCACTCCAGGAAGCGGTTGCAGAGAGTCTGGTGATGATTTCCGGCGACGCATACAAACTGATTGATCCGGATATCAGAGAACCGGCAATGGGGATAAGAGTTGAATACAGGTTTTCGCATGATCACATCCAACGCGCAGCTTGTTCTCTTATCGGTGAAACCGAAAGAAAGTTGATACATCAACAGACAGGTCAATACCTGCTTCGGATTATCCCGCCAGAGCAGCGCAAAAAGAGGATATTTGATATTGTGAACCAGTTGAACCTTGGGTTGGAACTTATTGATTGCCAGGCTGACCGGAATGAATTGGCTAAGCTGAACCTTATGGCTGGGATAATAGCCAAGCAGTCAGCAGCGTTTGAGTCGGCTTTCGTTTACCTGAGGACCGGCATAGGACTGCTTTGTGAGGACAACTGGAAGAGCGAGTATGAGATGTCGCTTGAACTATATACAGAAGCGGCTGAAGCGGCATATCTTTGCGCCGAGTATGCCTTAATGGAAGAGTTTGTTCTGTGTATATTGAAAAGGGGAAAAGTGTTGCTGGACAGGGTAAGGGCTTATGAGATCAGGATCGAGGCATACAAGTCTCAATATAAGAGGCAGGAAGCGCTGGAAACAGGGTTGTCCATCCTCAAGGAGTTGGGATTGAGATTTCCTGAAAAGCCGAACAGGTTGAATGTCATGCTTGATCTTCTGAGAACAAAGTTGCTATTAGCCGGAAAGCGAATCAGCAAACTGGTTGATTTAAAGAAGATGGATGATCCGATCAAATTGGCATCCATGCGGATATTGAACCGCGCGGGTTCTGCTGCCTATTTTGCCGATCCTGATCTCCTCCCCCTCCTTGTATCGAGATCTGTTAGATTTTCGATCATATATGGAAATGCGCCTGTTACAGCCTTTTCGTATGCTGTTTACGGAATGATGCTCTGCGGGATAGTCGGAGACACAGGGACTGGCTATCGATTCGGCCGACTTGCCTTAAGCGTGCTGGAGCAGTTCAATGCCAAAGAGTTCAAGGCCATGACATTCCATATGGTTTATGGCTTTGTCATACACTGGAAAGATCATGTCAGGGAAACCTTGAAGCCATTGTCTGAAGGATATCGAATCGGGCTGGAGACCGGAGATTTTGAATATGGAGGCTATTGTGCCTTTTTTTACTGCTACCACTCATTTGTGGCAGGAAAGGGACTGGATGAGGTTGCACTGGAAATGGCCGGATACAGCGATGCACTTGGCCGGCTCAAGCATGAACAGTCCTTGCATGGGCATGGGATATTTCGGCAGACAGTAGCGAATTTGAGGGGGATGTCCGGAACCCGGCGTTCATTAAACGGCGAGTATTACAATGAGGGGCAAATGTTGCCGATTCACAGCAAGGCAAAAGACAGAACCACTCTTTATTATCTTTATAGCAATAAACTTCTTTTGAACTATCTTTTTTGCGATTACAAAGAGGCCATCAAGAATGGAGCGCTGGCTGAAAAGTATTTAGACGGAGTAGTGGGGATGGTGGTTTTTCCGATCTTTTTTTTCTACGATTCCCTGGCCAGGCTCGCGGTCTTTCACGATTCTTCGCTGTCCGAACAAAGGATCATACTAAAAAAGGTGGCTGCCAACCGGAAAAGGATAAAGAAATGTGCGCATCATGCGCCAGAGAATCATCTGCACAGGTTTTATCTGATCGAGGCTGAACGGATGCGGATTCTCGGCAAAGATGCCAGAGCAAAAAAGTATTATGATCAAGCGATTGAACTGGCAAAAAAACATGAATATATCAATGAAGAAGCACTGGCAAAGGAACTGGCGGCAAGATTCTATCTTGCAAAAGAAAACTCGAGGATTGCCGGGGCATATATACAGGATGCCCGTTACTCTTACCTTATATGGGGAGCAATGGCCAAGGTCAGGGATATAGATACACGATACAGCCAGTTGCTTGCTGGCAGGCCGTTGAGAATCTTATCCGGGATTAACGATCCTGAGCGAACCACAACAACAACCATTGATTCAGGAGAATGTCTTGATCTTGCCTCTGTGATGAAGGCATCTCTGGCTATTTCCGGAGAAATCGTTTTGGACAGGCTGCTGGAGCGTTTGATTAGAATAGCGATTGAGAATGCAGGGGCAGAAAAAGGCTTCCTGATCCTGGAATCCATGGGGAAATTGATGATTGAAGCAGAAGGATCGCTCGATCAGGATCACATCACGGTATTGCACTCGGTTCCATTGGAAGAAAGCAATAATCTTTCACCTGCCATAATTAATTATGTAGCCAGGACCCGGGAAAGCGTGGTTCTCAATGATGCCGCCACTGAAGGTCGTTTCACAAATGATCCGTATATTCTTTCCAGTCGTCTTAAATCGGTTTTATGCGAGCCTATTATTTACAAATCAAAACTCAGGGGTATTCTCTACCTGGAGAATAATCTTACAACCGGCGCGTTTACCATCGAACGCACGGAGATACTCAAACTTCTGACATCCCAGATTGCCATTTCCCTGGAAAACGCCAGGCTTTATACGAACCTGGAAGAGTCTGAACTGCGCTACAGGGAGCTTTATGAAAATATTATCGATATTGTAATACTGGTTGGCGAAGATGACACAATACTCATGGCAAATCCACTTTTTTACACCTTTGCCGGGATTCCATACGGAGATAATATCGAATTTACATTTAAGGAGTGGATATATTCTGAAGATCGTTCCAGGGTGGAATGTGAGATGCTCACAAGACTTCTCAATGGGAATGATGTAAAGGATTTTGAATTCAGAATTACAAACAGGCATGGAAAGGTTTTTGAGGTCGAGTGTAATGCAAAGTCTATCAGAAAGGAGAGCAAACTTGCCGGATTCCAGATGGTGATCCGGGATATTACCGAGCGAAAAAAGTTGACAAATGACCTGCTTGAATCTCTCAGAGCCGTCGCGCAAGCCAGGACCGGAACTATCCTTGGTCTTGCAAAACTTGCAGAATATAGGGATAAAGAGACAGGTGCACACCTTGAAAGGATACAGGAGTATACCAGGATACTTACAGAGGAGCTTTCCAAAAGACCCAAATATAAAAAGTACCTCACAAAGAAATACATAGAGGATATTTCCTTCACATCCATTCTTCACGATATAGGAAAGGTGGGAATCCCTGACTCGATACTCCTGAAATCCGGAAGACTTACAAAAGAAGAGTTCGAAGTAATAAAACGCCATCCAGTAATTGGGGGAGATGTCCTTAGGGAGGTTAGCTCAAAGGTTGAGGGTCAATCGTTTTTGTCCATTGGAATGAGGATCGCCTATTCCCATCATGAGAAATGGAACGGCACAGGATATCCGAAAGGCCTCAAGGGAGAGGAAATACCTCTATCCGCTCGGATTGTCGCGCTGGCTGATGTGTATGACGCTATTGCAACAAAGCGAGTTTACAAGGATGCCTACTCCCACGAAAAGACCGTCAATATTATTGTAAGCGAAAAGGGCAAGCATTTTGATCCCGAGGTGGTGGAAGCCTTTCTTGTCCATAAAGACAGATTTATGACGATATGCAGGGAGAAGTGTCAAGATGATAAGCCAATCCTTTGCGGACCATAGACTGCTTTTCAAGAGGTTCTGCCCTCATTCTTTATCGTGTAACCGTTCACGGTTGTCGGTTGTCAGTTTACGGTTCACGGTTTACAGCTTTATGTTTTGAGCAACCACAAACCGTGAACCGATAACTGTAAACCGTGAACGGTTATCTTATCGTTTCTTTTTGCCGAATTCTATCCGGCCTGTCCGCTGGCGGAAGAGCAACCTGATGGGGGTTTTGTCTAACCCGGCGCGTTCACGGATCTGGTTGATAAGATACCTCTTGTATGAAAAATGAACTGCATCAGGATAGTTTACAAAGCAGACGAAAGTAGGCGGTTTTGCAGTCACCTGGGCAGCATAATAAAATTTAAGCCGTTTTCCCCGAAAGAGTGAAGGTTCATTTTTTTTGATTGCCAGTTCCATTATCCTGTTTAATTGACCGGTTTTTATACGTGCTGCATACTGGCCGTAAACTTCATCAACATACGTGAATATCCTCGGAACTCTCAGACCGGTAAGAGCGGAGATAGTAATGGCCGGGGCAAAACTTAAAAATTTTGACTCTATTTTTAATTGCTCGTAATATTTTTTTGCAGTTTTACTGTCTTTTTCAACAAGATCCCATTTATTAAGCAGCATTATACAACTGCATTTTCTTTCAAAAGCATAGCCTGCGATATTTATGTCCTGTTCTGTAATTCCCTCGTCTGCATCCATAACGATAAGGGCAACATCGCATCTGTCAAGGCTCCTTAAAGCTTTGATTATCGAAAACTTTTCAATTTTCTTTGATACTTTTCCTTTACGTCTGATACCTGCGGTATCTATAAGAAGATATGGCTTTTCGTTAATATTGCAGACAGAGTCAATTGCATCGCGAGTTGTTCCCGGAATATCGCTTACAAGCAGGCGTTTTTCACCCAGGATGCGGTTTATGAGAGATGATTTGCCGACATTCGGTCTGCCCACGACAGCGAGCTTTATCATATCTTCTGTTTGCACTGAGTCATATTTTGGAAATGCTAATATCAGATCGTCGAGAAAATCATGCACACCATAGCGGTGTTCAGCAGAAACAGGATACAATTTTTTTATCCCAAGACTGTAAAAATCATAAAGATTTGTCTCCTGTTCAAGACCGTCTATTTTATTAACAGCATAAAAAACCGGTTTTTCTGTTGTGCGGAGGATTTCGACAATATCTCTATCATAGGGTGATATTCCTGCTTTGCCATCAAGCAGAAGAATTATAACATCAGCATTTTCTATGGCCTGGAGTACCTGAAAGCGGATTTCATTTGCAAAATCATCCTTATCATCACTCAAAAAACCTCCTGTATCAACCAGGGTAAATACAATGCCATTCCAGGTAGCATCTCCGTAATTCCGGTCTCTTGTGACACCAGGGAAATCATCGACAATGGCATTTCTCGATCTGGTAATGCGGTTGAAAAAGGTGGATTTGCCGACATTTGGGCGGCCAACAATTGCAACAATAGGTTTCATGGTTTTATATAATAAAGGTTGAAGGTTGAAGGCTGAAGGCTGAAGCTTCCTGAGAGACTTCCGCCTTCAACCTATCCACCGGAGTAGTTACTAAAATTGTAACCCTTCACAGGTTCACGGAGTAATAGACTATCGACTCCAACACTCTACCACCTGTCGTACCATGAAAAGGACCTACCATAGTTTCTTGGCAGCACCTAATGGGTGCCATGGACAAACTTGTTTGTCCGTGCAAATGACGTCGATACAAAGTAACAAACGAGAACAACTGTTTGGGATTCCAATGATTGAGGTCATGTGCATTTTTTAAAATTCTTCGGCAGAAAAGGGGCACGGACAAACAAGTTTGTCCATGGCACCCGTCGGTGAACCCTGAACCCGTGAACGGTTACTAAAGATTATAGTTGTTTCATGCTAAAAATATATGATAAGTGATAAGTTTATTTCTTTCAACAATAAAGATTAATGGAAAAATAAATATTTAACAAATAAGAAAAAACTATGATAATAATAGGTATTGAAACATCCTGCGATGAAACTGCTGCGTCAATAGTTGTTGACGGCTCTGAAATTTTATCTTCCGTAGTGTCTTCCCAGGTGGATGTGCATCATAAATATGGCGGCGTTGTGCCTGAGCTTGCTTCAAGAAAACATATAGAAGACATTGTACCAATTGTAAAGGAAGCTGTCAGCAAGGCTGGTATTAATTTTAAACAAATTAATGCATTGGCTGTAACCCAGGGCCCTGGGCTTATAGGCTCATTAATAGTAGGTTTTTCATTTGCAAAATCTTTTGCTTATACCCTTGGTATTCCATGGATAGGTGTAAACCATCTTGAGGGGCACATAAATTCTGTTTTTCTGGAATCAAATTCGCCGACATTTCCTTTTGTGTCACTTTTGGCTTCAGGCGGTCATACAAGCATCTATTATGTTAAATCTCACATAGAGACCGAACTTATGGGCCAGACAAGGGATGATGCTGCCGGCGAGGCTTTTGATAAAGTCTCAAAAGCAATAGGCCTGGGATATCCAGGCGGGCTAATAATAGACAGGCTGGCTAAAAAGGGAGACCCATCGAAAATAGTTTTCCCACGAGCATACCTTGATAAGTCCGGCTTTGACTTCAGCTTCAGCGGCTTAAAAACTGCGGTAAACCGCTATATTCAGACACACGGTGATGAATATAAAGATCAGACTCCCGATATTCTTGCCGGGTTTCAGGAGTCGGTCGTTGATGTACTTTCATGCAAAGTTTTAAACGCAGCCATGAAAAAGGGTTGCGACCGGATTTCTCTTGTTGGAGGCGTGGCGGCGAACAGCAGATTAAGAGCAAGGGTTATTAAGGATGCTGAACCAAAAGGAATTAAAGTACATATCCCTTCAATTGATCTCTGCGGCGATAATGCAGCCATGATTGCAGCTACAGGCTATCATTACTTAAAGAATGGAAAGTCTTCAGGTATTAATGATGATGTGTATTCAAGGATTAAGATTTAGGAATTAAAACGGCGTGTTTCATTACAGACAAAAAGTAGTTGACACGCTTCATTGTCATTTCGAGGAGTGAAACGACGAGAAATCTTATAAAGCAACGGCTTAAAGATTTCTCGCTTCGCTCGAAATGACAAAAAAATGTAAACTGGCAAATGAAGGACGTCAATAAAGGCATTTTTCATAATTAGCCCAAAGTAGTTTACACTTTTAAGGGGAAACTACCTTAAAAAATATGATCTGTGCGTATAGCTGCGTATAGCCGTTAGCGTTTAGCCTTTAGCTTAACAGTCCGTTTTTATACAACTTTTTACCTAATAGCTAACTGCTAATGGCTGGCATCTGTAAATGTTGAAGAAAGGATGCCGAAATAAAGTTGTAATTTTTTGATCATGGTCATTCTTTACCGACATTGAAATTTTGCATTCTTTGATCTTGAAAAGACTATTCCATTTCTGAACGGACAGTATAGTAAATAAAATCATCAGATGCTTTGGGGTTATTGTTGGAGCCGTAGTATTTCAGTTTTTCAACAGTTTCAGTATTATTCAGCCTGTCGATGATCGAACTTGCGCCGGCGATTGTTTTCAGACGGTTTGTGCTGAATATATAGTTCTGGATGCCGTCGATATCGAGACAAAAAAGATAGTTATCTGTCATTGGTTTCCTGCTTATACCTAAGTTGAGCGATTTTTGGGGAAGAGATGTGCTGAAATCTTGATGCATAAGGATTCGCAAAAACCGCAGGCATACCCGTGGATATGTCGAGGATTTTTGCGAATCCTTGATGCGCAAGAGATCAGTGCAGATTGAGTCAAAAATCGCTCAATTTAGGTTATATAGAGTTGTATGTTTATGAATATATTGTCGATGCCGCGGGTGAATTGAATTATTATTTCGTGATCACTGAAACTTTTAGTTTGCTAAAACACACCCTTTCAAACCCAAGTGCCACTACCACAAATTTTTGCAGACGCAAGTTCCCATGTCTTTGTTCAAGCTTTTCACCATACTCTTTCACCTGTTTTTCGCCATCTTCCATCTGCTTTACAATCTCGGGAATCCTGCGCAGCTCATCTTCAGACAGCTCCCTTGCCTGTTCAGCGCTCATTCCAACATCCTTGAGCTTTACAAATTTAAACTCAATCAGAACATCAAATACCTTGCCGTATCTCTTATCAGGCCTGATAATCATGGTCAGATCGGCATATCTGCGGTCAATCTCTTTTTCAGAGTCCATGATATAGATAATATCATTGTAAAGAAGAGTCAGAAAAGCAGTTTTTATGGTCAATTCATTAGCCCACCTGTAATCCCTGTTATGAAAAACCTTGAAATATCTTTCCTCCATAAATCTGCACAAAGGCGTCATATTCCCTTTCTGATACACCAGTTTTGCAGCATCACTGCCATCATCCCTGTCCTCAGGTTCAGGCAGAAGCATCTTCTGAATCCGTTCCACATAAAGACCCATCATAACCAGATTGGGAACTTTTAAAATAACTTCCATGTCTTCAGTGTCACCTGCAATAGTCAACACTCCGAAATAATAGAGAAAAGATGCCAGGAATGTATTGTCGCGGGATTTGTCGGTGAGCATATCCTTAATGCCGAAACGTTTGCTGATTCTTGATGCAACAACCTGCTGATCTTTTTCCATGAGGTTTATAAGAAGATCTCTTCCCCTGGGTACCTGGGCAATATACTCAAGCTTTGCATCATCCACGGCAAGGTTGGTATCCAGCATCTCTCTGGGGTAGGAGCACGATTTTTCAAACTGTTCCAGAAAATATATTGCCAAAGTCGGGTTATAAACAGCCTCTTCTGCTGTATGGGAGAAAACGTACCCGTTGTAATAAGTCTGCATCAAATCAAGAGCCTCTTTAATTTGCTCCTTTTCAAAACCGCATTCATTGACAATCCTTGTAATCACATCTTCAAGTTCAGCATGCCTGAACCCGCACAGGTTATTAAACTCAGGCTCAAAATATATATTTTTTGCAATATTATACCCGCTTGTGATATCGCTCATCACCACAGGTGAAACCCCTGTAATAAACACACGATCAAACATGGAGCCTGAAGTGGAGGCTTTTACAGCCTTAAAAAAAGTTCTCAATGGCCCTTCTTCATGCACAATAGCCTCATATCTGCCTTCAGAGCGCTGCACACCCATCATCATTGTATTGGCAAAATTATCATATTCATCTATCAGAAGATATACAGGGTATGAAGACCTGCGAACCGAACTAATAAGTGATTTCAATGAATACAGAGCATCATCAAAATTAATCTTTATTTGAGGCAATTCATAGCCTTTATAATTATAAAAATCATAAAACTCTTCAATACATGCATTAATATGATTGAACAGAGCCTTTTTAACATCCTCAGCAGTGCCGGTTGGATCAACACAAGAAAAATCGAATTTCAGAATAAAATATGAATTGCGCAGATCAGTGGGATTCTTCCCGATTTTTAAATCGCCAAAAATCTCTTCAAATTCATCCTTTTTTACCACATCATAGTAATTCTCCAGCATGGAAAGAACAAGGCTCTTGCCAAAACGCCTGGGGCGGATGAACAGTTGGGACTTTGTATTTTCAAGCAAAGGAATTTTATCTGTTCTGTCACAGTAAAAATAATTCTCTCTGATAATACTTCTAAAATCAGATATACCATATGGGAATTTCATTGTTTGCCCCTCCTCGCCATAATTCAGACTTCGTTAAACAGTATACCTTTCTCACCCGCAACCTTTTTATAACGGATTCCGAAATACCAGGCAAACCGGTTTACACTGAAATCAGCTTTTTCCCTTTTTAATTTTTTCCATTAAAACCGACAGCTCTATCTTAAATATTTTTCTTTTGTTTTCAGTATTCTTTTTACAGACTCCTTTCCTTTAGCCTTAATATTTTTAGACCCCTTAAGTTCCTTTAAAATTTTATCATATGCAATTTCTATATTTGGACCTTTGTGGCAGATTAGAGCAATATCAATATCTGCCGAAAGTATTTGTTTTATGACGGTTTTTATCTCGTAATTGCTTTTAATTGCTCCCATATCCAGATCATCTGTCATGACTATTCCATCAAAACCCATTCTGTCCCGAAGAAGATTTTTTGCAATTTTAATTGAAAGACTTGCAGGCCATTTAATGTCTATTTTGCTATAAAGTATGTGTGATAGCATAATCCCAGCCACATCGTGCTTTATAGCTTTGTAAAAAGGACGAAGATCGCTTGATTCTAAAGTCTGGAGATCTGCATCAAGCGGAGGCATTTCAATATGAGGGTCAAGCACGGTTCTGCCGATTCCTGGAAAATGCTTTGCAACAGCCATGATGCCGTTTTGTTGAAGTCGCTCTATTAGTGTTACTCCCAGCTTTGATACCCATTCCGGATCATTCCCAAAAGATCTGTCTCTCATAACACTTTTCTTGTTATCAAATGCCACATCCAGTACAGGAGCCATGTTCATGTTTATCCCGACATTTTTTAATTCAGAAGCGGTTATCTCTGCAAAATGTATGGCATCTTCTTCATTTTTCATATCTGGATTGCCCGGAAACTGCGTAAAAGGCTCTTTCAGCCTGGCTACCTGTCCTCCTTCCTGATCAATTGAGATAAATAGTGGTGGTTGGCCGCATTTTATCGCATATTCCTGAACCGACATACACAGGTCTTTTATCTGATTCGGGCTGGTCAGATTCCTTGAAAACAGAATGATTCCTCCAATCTTAAGGGTATCAATAAGAAAAATCAGGTCATCATTGAGCCTGGTTCCGTCAAATCCTGCCATCAGGCGCTGCCCGGCAATCTGTTTATTTGAAAAATCTGAAACATCCATTATTATTTACCTAAAATTCCAAAATCCGTAAAAATTCACCACGGATTTTCGCGGAATTACACTGAATTATCAATAAACCCACTTTGAAGCGAGTTGTTTTGAGATAATTTGATCAATTGGGCTTTGTTTTGATCTTTCGTTCAATTTTCATCGCTCTATAACCGTGAACCTGGGTAGTTACACTTACTCATTGTTTTCAATTTTCAGTGAAACTCCGTGTCGTTCCGTGGTGAACTTTTACCCCAATTCCATTATCTTCGCAATTGATACTTTCGTACAGCCCTGTTGTGATCCCTTATATTAGTTGAGAACATATGAGTAGTGTCTTTTTTTGATACAAAATAAAGAAAATCCGTATCAGCGGGGAAGAGAGCAGCTTCTATCGCCTTTTTCCCAGGGTTTGCAATTGGTCCTGGTGGAAGACCATGGATCTGATAGGTATTATAAGGTGTTGATGTTTTAAGATGTCTTTTTTTTATATTACCGTCAAAGTCTTTTATCCCATAAATAACAGTAGGATCACTTTCAAGCCGCATTTTCTTCTTTAAACGGTTGTGAAAAACAGAAGAGATAACAGACCGTTCTTCGGGATCGCCCGTCTCCTTTTCGATTATGGATGCCAGAGTTACTGTCTGATGAATTGAAAGTCCCAGTTTTTTTGCCTGTTCTTTAAAAGCAGGGGTGAAAACAGAACGGAACCTCTTGACCATTGCAGATATAATTTTTTCCGGGGTGATATCTTTTTGGAAGTAATATGTTTCAGGGAAGAGATATCCTTCAAAAGTTTCAGCGTCAATTCCTTTTTCATGCACAAGCGATGAATCAAGTGCTGCCCTTAAAAAATCTTCTTCTTTGCCTAAACCTGCCTTGGCTAAATTTGAAGCAATCTGGTTTAGATTATAACCCTCCGGGATGGTCAGTTTATAAAGGCGTACTTTTCCGCTTAATATTATATGGAATATTTTATTCGGTGGCATAGCGGCAGAAAGAAGATATTCTCCAGCTTTTATTTTTTTATCATATCCTTTAATGCGGGCAAATAAATTAAATTTATACAGATCTTTTATAATATCATCTTGTTGCAGGCTTTTTGAAAAGGACTTAAAGTTCTGGCCGGGTTTAATAATTATAAGTTTTTCATTATGATCAATAGTTGATGCAGGTATGTCTGCATAGATAAAGAGATCAAGTATAAAGCAGAACAGTCCGGAAAATAACAAAAAAAGCGTTATTAAAATTATTACTTTTAATTTATTCAAGCTATTAATTGCTCCATAATACCTAAGTTGAGCGATTTTTGGGGAAGATATGTGCTGAAATCTTGATGCATAAGGATTCGCAGAAACCGCAGGCATACCCGTGGATATGTCGAGGATTTTTGCGAAGCCTTTATGCGCAAGAGATCGGCGCAGATCGAGTAAAAAATCGCTCAATTTAGGTATAATATATAACGTTGCTTTGATTTCAAAGTCAATAGCGCCTCAATTTCCTGTAATATTCTTGACCAAATACTTTAAAATTAGTAGAAAACAGGGTATTGGTGTCAGGCACAAAAAAGTTTCCCCAAAATGGAATTACCGATGGTCAAATACACATGATTCGTATAGGAAAGCAGGTATTATCTTTGATTCTTTTTTTGAATGTGTTGTGCATGGGCTCCGATGTGATTGCCCATCCGCACATATTTATTGTCCAGCGATTGAACCTCGTGTTTGACGATAAAGGTCTGGCAGGATTTTGGGTCGAGTGGAATTTCGATGAGATGTTCAGTAGCATGATCGCTACGGATTATGACAAAAACCAAAACAGCACACTAGAACCTGCCGAAGTTGCTGTGGTGAAAGAAAAAGCGTTCTCACATATCGCTGGAAACGATTATTTCATCTTTGTTAAAATTGATGGTCAGCCCTTTAAAGTCAAGTGGATCAAAGATTTTAACGCAGTTTTAAAAAACGGCAGGCTTTCCTATCACTTTTTTGTGCCTTGCCATGTGAAAGCCGGCGAATTGTTTAAACAGATCGTCATCGCCGCATATGATCCCTCCTATTATACCGCCATTTTCTTTGCCCAAAACCGGCCCGCACTTGTTGAGAATGGAGATCAATTTGTGATTGAAAGCTCCATCAAAGAAGACAAATCCACCTCGATTTATTTTGATATGCTCAATCCCTGGGCGCTATTTCTGAAATTCAGGTTAAAGTCATGAGAACCACATTTTTATTACTTTGCCTTTTGACTGTTTACATAGCAGTTATGCTGCAGCCGGTTTTTGCGCAGAACCCGTTTATTTCCGAACCTAAATCAAAACCCCATAATATAACGACGCATCCTGCTGCCAAGAATCCGTTTTTGTCCATGATCGCTTTGTGGCAGCACCGGCTCAACCAGAAAATGGCGGATCTGATGCGCGAGGCCAAAGCGACCAACAGCATGAGACCTTTAGCCCTTCTATTGGTGGTTGCTTTTGCCTATGGGGTGATTCACGCAGTCGGCCCAGGACATGGCAAAGGCTTTGCCATATCGTACATTTTATCTCAGCGCCCGAGATTATTACGGGGGGTGCTTTTCGGCAACTTTGTTGCCCTGTTTCACGGCTTGTCGGGAATCATGTTTGTGCTGGTTATCCGTATTATTTTACAGAAGAGTATCACAGGAACATTGGAAGACGTGACCCGGATTACCCAAATTATCAGCTTCAGCCTGATTACCTGCCTGGGTTTGGGCATTCTGATCAAAAGCATTTACAAATGGATAAAAAGTGCAAAAGGCACCCACCTGGCTTGTGATGGGAGCCATAAGCGCCATCTCTATGGCCCTTTGCTATCGGCATTGGTGGTGGGCATGATCCCATGTCCGGGGGTGGTGATGATCATGCTGTTCGCCCTATCCATGGAGCTGGTTGGATTGGGCATTCTGCTGGGGATTACCTTTTCTGCCGGTATGGCCCTGACCATCACATGCGTAGTAGTGATGGTTATATCAGGCAAGGCCATCTCACTTGGGATGGTTGCAAGGCGTGGCAGCCTGGCGATTACGCTCGAGAATTTGATTGAAACAATAGCCGGTCTTATGGTCGCAAGCCTGGGATTGCTGTTTTTAGCCGCTGTCATTTGATTGTTGTTTGTAACTGCTCAGGTTCACGGTTCACGGTTAGAGAGCGATGAAGATTGAACGGTTTGAAGATATTGACCCGTCTGCCTCGCAAGCTCGGCGAGCGGGCAGGGGCATGGCAACTGGCACGTGAATTGGCTCGAAAAGTTTATCATCTACTCAGGTTCAGGGTTAGAGAGCTATAAAAATTGTAAAAATCGCAAAAAAGACCGATCCTGATGAATTAAGGCCTGCTGTTGCGGCATTTAAATGGTTTTCCGACGGCATGAGATC
>Ga0255432_1085_pt1 | contig 15812 bp, 15 predicted proteins | sample ANMaggSeSYBR02I6_FD_182656 | JGI IMG/M metagenome (GOLD analysis project Ga0255432, IMG submission 182656) | Sediment cell enrichment communities from methane seep in Santa Monica Basin, California, United Staets - ANME aggregate JGI... | ecosystem: Environmental > Aquatic > Marine > Cold seeps >...
AGAATTGGTGATATGATACCACCTTGTGGAGTTCCTGCTTTCGTTGGAAATAGCGTGCGGTTAAATAAATATCCCGCATTAAGAAACTGTTTAAGAATCGATTTATCCATAGAAATATTGTCTAATAACCATTGATGAGAGATGTTATCGAAGCAGCCCTTAATATCTCCTTCCAGTACCCATTCTGGTGAGCTTTGTCTGCACAGATAGGTGAAAACTTGTTCACAGGCATCATGTGCACTTCTGAATTTTCTAAATCCAAATGACCTCTGGTCACCCGTTACTTCTGCAACCGGTTCTAGGGCTAATGCGTAGAGAGATTGCATAGTCCTGTCGTACATGGTCGGGATACCTAAAGGACGCTTCTTTGTTGTCCCATATTTTTCAATGTAGATTCTCTTTAATGGTTTGGCTTTATATCTTCTATCAGTTAGACTGAGAGCGGCTTTCATTTTGGCTTCAGGTGATGACCATGTTTCACCGTCAATCCCCGCCGTTCTTTTACCCTTATTTCGATTTGTGTTTCTTGTGGCTAACAATTTAGCAAAATATGAGTGGGTTAGCAAATACTGCAATCTATTAACTAGCCACCATTTGCCTTCTATAACTGCTTTTGTAATCCTGACCTGTAGCCTATTAACATGTTTTTCAACTTTCTTCCAGTCGATGCTATTCCACTGGTTTCTTAGTTGCACGTTTGTAAGCTTCTCACCTTGCAGTGTATTTGAAATTCTTACATTCATAGGTCATACCTTCGTTCATACAATAGAACACCGTAGAGTAAGTCAGCATCCTTTCAGATTGAGGCAAATTTTGAACCTCTATTCAATTCATTACAAATTGACATTTGCTTATTACTCTTTCCTCTACCCTCTGCATCATTGTTGTCTATTGCTAGATTCCTACCCTGGGGGAATGCATAGGGCTTACCAAGTTCTACACCATAAATAATTTTGAACACTTTAGAAGCCACCTGTAAGCCGAAAATCATTTGTCCATTTATTATAATGTAAGCCGAGCCATTATAACCCGATTTTATACCTTTTGGTTAAGCGTATCAGTCTTATTTCGCTTATCAACGCTAACGACTCTTACGGTGATTCAACATGTGTTTCTTCATGGTATTCGTTATCCTAACAGATTGGCTGGATCAGACTTCCAGCATTTCCATATTGTCCTATGAGCTCTACACCCTGGCGTTACCACCAACGCACATCATAGTAGGATTACCCCAAATGGATGGAGTAGCACAACGGCAATTTATGATGTAACTTCTTGTCACAGCGGCCACACCGTATCCTAACAACAGCGGCATCCAATATTGGCAGTTGTTATCAAGGCTCCTGATGTGGTGTTTTAGTTCTCTAAGTCATTAGAGGTGGGATATTCGGAATTTCATGTACATACTCAGCAAAACCTTCAGCATGGAAATTGAATAGCTTGCCGTCTATGGTCCCTGAAACATTATAATTCCCTGTCAATTCCCATATTATCAGATTACAACCCTCACCAGGTATTTGGAATGGAAGTGCAAAATATCCTGGCTTGAGCCTTAAACGGCTTGTAGAGGAATTTGGGGGAATTCGTCTTGCTCTTGTGCAGGGGAAGACGGGTGGTAAGGTTGATTTGGTTGTTGTGGAGATGGATGCAAAACAAGTCAGTTTGTTCTCTTTGCTGGATTTAGGGAAGTTTATGGGAATGTAGGTAAATCAGTTGCTTGCAGATTAATGTTTAGATAGGGACTACATAAATTGGTTTGCTTGTTATTGGTTTTTAGTGGATCTTTGAATGTTAAGTCTAACTTGGTAGTACGATTATAACTAACCCACTATGCAAAAAAATCACACTATTTCTCTTGAAAACCAAGTAGCTACGCTTCCTCCTCTATTAAGCTGCCAATAATCCTTTTAAATGACATTTGCCTGAAGAATTTTACTACAACCAGTTTGATCATTGCTTCTACATCATACTTGAAATGCCAAGTTTTATCACTGTAGAAATTGTTCATTATTTCAAGAAATGCAGGAAACAAACATGGATAAAAGACCCACAGTTGATGAGTATTTTATGGAGATAGCTGCAGTGGTTGCCAAGCGCTCCACATGCCTGAGAAACCATGTAGGAGCCGTAATAGTACGGGATAAGCGCATTCTTTCAACAGGATATAACGGTGCGCCAAGGAACCTTGAACACTGTCTTGATATCGGGTGCATGCGTGAGCAGCAGAATATTGCTTCAGGTACCAGGCATGAAATATGCAGGGCCGTACATGCCGAACAGAACGCCATCATCCAGTCAGCACTACACGGCGTAAGTATTGAAGATGCCACCCTCTACTGTACTCACCAGCCATGTATATTATGTGCAAAGATGATAATCAATTCAAAGGTAAAGAGGGTCGTATTCGCTAATAATTATCCTGACACTGAAGCACTCAGGTTTTTTAAAAGTGCAGGCGTGGAAGTAAGAAGTTTCCAATCAGAACCAAAATGACACAAAAATAAATATGGAGATCACATGGACGATATTGATGCAAAATTATTGAAGATCACACAAGACGGCATTTTGCTTGTTTCCGAGCCGTTCAATGAAGTCGCCGCACAACTGGGCATTTCTGTGGATGATGTGATACACAGGATAGAGAACATGCAGCGTGAAGGTGTTATCAGGCGCTTTGGCGCATCCATAGGGCACAGGGTGATAGGTATTACTGCAAACGCCATGTGTACCTGGAATGTACCTGATGATCGTGTAGAGGATGTAGGTGCCATTATGGCCGGATTTACAGAGGTTACCCACTGTTACCAGAGGCCCAGGAGACAGGGCTGGCCGTATAACCTGTTCACAATGGTACATGCGTATACGCAGGAAGAGTGCAAAAAAATAGCCAGGCAGATATCCCATGCCACAAGTATTGATGATTATAATATATTGTTCAGTGAAAAAGAATTCAAGAAAACCGGTGTAAGGCTTTGAATGATAACATACCCCGACCCCCACCCCTGTTGAATGATAACTCGCCCAGACTTCTACCCCTGTTAATAGATATGCATGACAGGAAAGTGGTGATATTCGGCGGCGGGCAGGTGGGTGAAAGAAAAGCCGGCCTGTTTTCCAGGTATGCACCCACCACAGTCATCAGCCGCAGTTTCACTCCTGCTATCCAGGAACTGGGACGGCAAGATGTCTGCCTGGTCAATGTCGGTACTGAACTGCCTGTTGATGAGATCACTCGGTATGTCAGGGATGCGTTTTTAGTAGTACCCACAACAAGTGACCTGGAGCTTAACAGGAAAATACGGGATATCGCACACAATAACGGGTGCCTGGTAAATTCGGTTGACGGACCGGAAGATATTGTGGTGCCGTCTATTATCGAGAGGGGGGATATTATCCTTGCCATCTCTACCGGTGGTGCCAGTCCTGCTCTTTCCAGGTATATGAGACAAAAGATAGAACAGGCCATCGGGCCGCAGTTCGAGGATATGGCCAGGCTTTTGGGGGAGATCAGGCCGGTATTGAAAAAAGAGGTAGGGTCCCAGGCTGACCGTTCCAAAATATTATGGGCTATACTGGAAGATGAGGATGTGTGGAAGGCACTGGCAGAGTCTTATGAACTGGCTTTTAATATTGCCTTAAAACATATAACTAATGGAGTTAATTAGTTCAACTAAAAAGGCAGAGTAACAAGGAGAGTTTGATGACAGAGATTTCCAGCATGCTGATAACACATGTAAAAGCCGGTGTAGAAGACATCGAGAAGCTTCATGCATGGCATGGCAGTGTGGATAAAATAGTTAAGATGCTGTATGCCGTTGAACAGGTGGAGGAGTGCTGTGTACTTATGACCTGCAACAGGGTGGAGATATATGTGGTCTCACCCAAAGGAAGCAGGGTATTATTCCATTTTGCTAAAAAGATGAATGTACCTGAAAGGATCGTGGATTTCTATGACCATGAGGAATCCATGCGTCACCTGATGCGGGTAACATCCGGCCTGGAGTCAATGATCGTAGGGGAGGACCAGATACTGGGCCAGGTAAAAGATCTGTTCAATATTGCCAGGAGTTCAGGAACTACTGGAAAAATGATCGATACGGTCTTTGGCAAAGCCATACATGTGGGAAAACGGGTCAGAAATGAAACGGCCATCAATAAGGGTTCTGTTTCCATTGGTTCTGCAGCAGTGGAACTGGCAGAGTATGAACTCGGGAGCCTTGAAGAAAAGTCCATTATGGTGATCGGCGCAGGTGAGATGGGGACGCTGGTTGCCAGAGCGCTGGCAAACAGGAACCTCCGTGCTATATATGTGGCCAACCGCACATATGAGAAGGCAGTAAAACTTGCAGATGAACTGGACGGGACTGCAATTAAGTACGAGGAAATGGGGGATTATATCAAACAGTCCGATGTGGTTATCAGTGCTACTGCCGCACCTCATCTTGTGGTTACCAGGGACATGATCGAAAATGCCATGTCAGAACGTAATGAGGATATACTGCTTGTCGATATTGCAAATCCCAGGGATATTGAAGAGGCAACTGGTGAGGTTGGGGGTGTCAGGCTTTTCAATATTGATAGTTTGAAGAGGATCAGCGAAAAGAACCTTGCAAGGCGTAAGAGTGAGGTCCCGAAAGTGAAAACGATCATTGAAGAAGAGCTGGAACTGCTTAAAAAGCAATATAAACGCCAGAACGCTGACAGGGTCATATCAGACCTGTACAGTGCAATGGATAAGATCCGGTGCCATGAACGGGATGTGGCTATAAACAAGTTGAAAGCAAAACACACCATAGGTGAGATGGAGTGCGAGGTATTGAATGACCTTACCCATGCCGTGGCATATAAAATACTGGCCGAGCCCACGAAAGTTTTGCGCAGGGCTGCTGAACAAGACGATGAAGAATATCTTACGACTGTAAAGGAACTGTTCAAGTTGAACGGCGGTAAGTGAAGTAATAATTAGTATTTGTTTCAAATCTATGGGTAATTTACTTTATCTTTAATCGGAAGACTGCTTGTGCGGTTGATTTTGACAATCTGAATAGTATATGATTTATATTCAACTTTGAGATTAGCCTGGTTGCAATAATCTAAGGTCTGTAATTAGGTTAGTATTATGTTGTTTGAAGACCCGGCACCATTAGTATGGGGATAGTTATAGTGGGAGGTTTATGCTCGTTTGAGCGATTGGAAAAAAAAGTAAATTTTTCTCCATCCTTAAATAGACACAGAAATTTAAAATTTAAGTAGATTATATTAAAACGTATGGCATAGATATTTACATTTCACAAATGACATGGTTGAAGAGAGAGAAAATTCTTTAAATGGATTGGTTGGTACTGATTTAAGGAAAATCGAGGTTACATAAATGCCAATAGATATAATGACACCAGAACAAATCGCTGAAGATAGAATAAAAGGTAAAGAAACAGAAAAAAGACTGACCAAAGAATTTGAAATTATGAGGCCTAAACTAAAAAAACAGATTGTGGATTTTTTAAAACAACATGAAGGAAGTGCGTTTGATTCTGGCGAAATTGGTTCTGGTTGTGGAATAATTGCTCCCGGTGTTTTACCAGTTGAAGAATCTTATTGGGCTGGAAAACGTGTTGTAGAAAGAGTTCTCGAATGTTTTCTAGATACCAAAATTTGGTCTCGTCCCGACTCTTTTACAAATCTTGAAAATGAGTGGGAAGGGATTTATTTAAAACAAAATGACAGGGGTTCTTATTTATATTATAGTTCAAGTGAAGAACTGAAAAAAGAGAGACACGAATGTGCAAAAAAAGAAAATGCAAAGATAGCAGAAGGATATGGAAATAAAATTAATAAAATTATTAATTTCCTAAAAAACAATGAAGGCAAAGCGTTTACTGCAAAAGAAATAAAAAAAAAACGTAACTATTCAGCCTTCCTTTAGACCGGATGCCGATGACGAAAATCAGCTTATTTGTGTCTATGGCGATACATTTTTTAGTTTTTAATACTGAGTCTACGTCCATCGATTCCAAAGGCATTTGACAATTGTGTGCAATTATCTATTTGTGGACTATTTAGTCTACCGATAACGTTTATGTATGGCTGAATAGTTACAAAAAAACTTTCTATTGGAGAGGCGTTTAAAGATATTCCCCATTTTGAAAAAACTGGTAACATACTACATTTTCTTGCCAAAGATCCCGACAATAATATCCACGATTTTATAAAAACGAAGTATTTTTTGTTATTGTTTGATTATTATGACCACTATTATTATTATGGACAAAAGATTAAGAAGACTTAAAATTAGTCTTGATGCCTCCGACATCCAATCCCTACGGATGCCCCCGAATTTAAGTTGTGCCATTTGGCCAGTACTCCTATTTAACTAAAATAAAAAACCGTTTATAGTAGGCTTTCTATTACAATTAAGGCTAATGTGTAAATATTCATATGATCGCTCTAAACATAAATGTCAACGCGACAACTTACCAGATAGTGAATATTGTATTTTCCATCTACAAGACGATAAAAAGGATTTAAATAAATTTAATAATGGGATAAATAAAATAATAGATGAAGAAAATCCAATTAATTTCAATGGATTTTATTTTCCTCCAGGAACCGCTGATTTTTCATATAAGAATTTTCAGAAATATGTTTTTTTCGGTGATGTGATTTTTTCAGGAATTGCTAACTTTGAAGACGCCCATTTTATAGAAGTAAACTTTAATGGAACCACATTTTTAAAAATAGCAAACTTTGAGGGAGCTACATTTTTAGAAAGGGCAAGATTTGTTGGAGCAAAATTTTATAATAAGACATATTTCAATAAAGCAAATTTTTGTTCAGAAGCAGATTTTAATGGTGCAGAATTTTTAAGGAGCGAAATTAGTAATATTAAAACTACAGGCAGTCTCAAAACTAAAATTTCCATGGAAAATAAGTATCCACTTCAAATTAGAGGGTAACTGGCACCATTTTAAATCGAAAAGCAACACTACAAGTAGATTGGTAATAATTCCAAGACTAATATAATTGTCCACATTTAACCCGCATCGATATTAATTTCTACTATTTTTTTCGCTTCAATCAATTCTGAAAGAGAAGGCATACAAAAACTCTTGCTAACTCTATCATGAATATATTCATAGGAACTTACGCCTAATTTCTTTGCCGTTTGCACAATCGTCATAAATGTATCATTAGCTTTGGTGCCATCTTTTGTCATGGTATGCAAACTTACATCTCGTTTACGAACTTGTGCCCGTGCTCCTAGTTCGGCATCATTATTATGTAAAGGCAGTTCTGGATATTTTAATACCAGTAAAAGTTGTGCCTTTTTTGCTTTTGTTTTTGCAATTCGCTCATCTAAAGCTCGATATTTCGTTTTAGTAGAAAATAATTTATCAAATTCTGCCGATAATATTTCAGCCATCTGGGAACTTGGATTTTCTTTATATTCTAAAAGTTTCCCATAATAATTCCAATATCGATCTAAAAACTTCTCAAGTTTTTCTTTGTGTAATGGCACTATAGGGTGCAACTTCTTGTAGTTTCTCCCATCATGAACCCAACAAAGTGCTTGCCATTTAGTTATCAGTTTGAACTGTCGAGCATCATCACTTAAAAGAATTTGGATGACAGGATAATTAGTTTGTTGTTGGTAGGCTGCAATAGCACCCGCTTCCATAATTCTTTTCCGTAAATTTTTACCTTTACCAGGATCAGGGAATATCTTTTCTAAAAGTTGCTCCATTTGCTCATTATCCAATATCTGACCAAAAACCATATCTCGAATTTGGGCAATCATATTCTTAGTAAGCCTAAATTTTTCCAATAAAGTAAATGCCTCTTCATTGAAATTATAATTTTTTATTTCACTACCTTGAAGTATTTTTAAAATACTTAAACGGTCTTTATGTGGGATAGTAAAATAAGCAGTATAATATGGGTTACATAGAATTTGGACAAACTGATTTTGCCCCCTGACTCTTCCACAAGTATCATCGATTTGTTGATATCTGGTAGATGAGATTCCTGCTAATACAATATCAGCTTTTTCCTGATCAAAGAGTTCATTGTTTTTGGTAAGAATGCGAGAAATTGTAGCCGGCGAAATATAAATTCCAAAATTTTCAAGAAATTCATGTATCTTTTTTTCCGACATGTTGGAAACATATTTCATTGTGTATACCAATGATTTTATTTCAGGGCTAAATTCACCTTCAACCCATGTTGGTAATTTTCCAATATATGTCTTGTTTTCGGAAGCTGAGTAATAAACCTCTTTTTTATATTCAACATTGTCGGTTTTAATTATAATCCCTTGAACAACTATATCTTGATAACCTTTGAATTCCGAATCATCAGGTAAGTCGGTCTGATCTACTGTACATATTTCAGTACGATCAATTTTTATCTTATGTTTTTTTGCTTTGGATCTATTTTGCTTAGGTGGCTCTTGTTTTTTTCGTTCATTTTCGGAAGAGATATCTCCTTTTTGTTTCTTCTTAGAGGATGGAATATCCGGCTTACCTTGTTCTCCTTTTAATAAATTGATTTCATCTCGTAGCTTTTGGATTTCAGTTTTTAACTTTTCATTTTCTATATATGATTCTTCAACCAACTGAAATAGGAGAGTAATAGCATTAGATATATCTTCATCTAGAATTTTATCTGGATGAATTTTTAGCGATTCTAATTGTTGTTCAATTGATTTTGGATTCATAATAATATCTATTATTTAATTCAATTTATTTTTAAGATATACATAATTATATTAATATTATATTACTTTTTCTATTTATGTCAAATTATTAATTAATATATTTCTATTAATTACCAAGTAATCATAAACAACGATATTACCAATTAGCATCTAACAAAATTATTTACCATTAGATTTGAAGTGGATACGAAAATAAGTCTAATAAAGCCTTTAAATCAAGAACAAAGGCCAAAAATTTGCAAATTTTGGATTTTTGGGACCGCTTGGCTAAAGGTAAATCAGAAGTAAAATTTGATGGTGCAAAATTTCTAGGATTAGTAGACTTTCATGGGGTTTTGTTTTCGGTTGATGTAAGTTTTCATGATGCAAAATTCTTAGGAAATGAAATTGTAAAATTCTGGATGACTGAATTTTCAAAGGATGCAGTAGCAAATTTTAGTGGTGCAGAATTTTCTGGAGAAACATATTTTTCCAATTCACAATTTTTTGGCAAAGTATATTTTAGATCCACTAAGTTCTTAAATTTTATTACTTTTGATTCTGCCGACTTTTTAAGTGAAAGTGTTGTTGATTTCTACGATGCAGAATTTTCTGAATATGTTGATTTTAAGAGATCCAATTTTTTTGGCAAAGTGAAATTTAATCATGCAAAATTTTCGGAAGAGATAAGTTTTATTGAAACCATATTCCATGAAAATTTTGACAAAGTTGATTTTGAAAAGACTAAATTCTTAAAAAAAGTAGAATTTAATAAGGCGATGTTTTTAAGAGATGCAAATTTTAATAAATGTACTTTTTTTGAAGATGCTGTATTTGATGAAGCTAAATTCTTAAAAACTGTAACCTTTATAAAAGGAAAATTTTCAGGAAGAACAAGTTTCAAACACACTGAATTTTATAATATTGTAGATTTTTCAGATTCAATATTAGCTGGAAAAACAGATTTTAATCCAACTAAATCAGAAATGGTCTTTTTTAACAATACATTTTTTTTAGAATACGTTAAGATAAAAGCAAATTTAACTCAATGTAATTTTTATGATTCAAATATCGAAAACGTCGATTTAACTGGATCTTCATGGGCTATAAATAATAAGAAAAATATAATTATTTTTGAAGAATGGGAAAGTAGGCTTTCCTGGAAAGAACTTGAAGATATCTATAGACATTTGAAACAGAGCCATCAGAAACATGGTGATTATTCACTTGCAGGAGAATTCTATTATAAAGAAATGGAATGTAGAGGAAAACAATTGACTGGATTTAAGAAATTCGCTTGGATTGTATTATTTGAAAGAATAAGTGGATATGGCGAAAAACCATCTAATGTAGTTTGGTCATCAGTCTTTATTATATTTGTATCTGCTTTTTTCTATTTTTATTGTGGTATAGAATTTATTGGGAGTAGTGTTTTAAAAGTACCTCCACACTTATTAAAATACAATTTTAGTCCAAATTTTATTGGCATTCAATGGGCAATGGGTAACATTGATAAGGTATTTTATGACTTTTTGTTATGTCTTTATACAAGTGTTATAACTTTCACAACATTGGGTTATGGTGATGTGCATCCTATTGGTTATAGTCGTATTGTTGCTTCTGTAGAAGCAATATTTGGAATTTTTATGACTGCATTATTTATTTTTGTTTTTACCCGGAAAATGTTGCGCTAATTAGTTACTTATTTTCATATAGAATTATTAAGTTTATTTTCGAGGTGTATGTCTGATCTGAGTTATAGTTATTTTTATCGTAACTATTCAGCCATACATAAACGTTATCGGTGGACTGAATTGTCCAGAAATAGATAATTGCACACAATTGTCAAACGCCTTTGGAATCGACAGACATAGGATCAGTATTAAAAACTTTAAAATATACTACCATAGACACAAATAAGCGGATTTTCGCCATCGTCATCTTGTCTTGAGGATGGCTAAATAGTTACTTTTTATCTGTCAAACATCATTTGTTGAACTCTGCAGAGGTACCAATAGGAAGAGCTTGACAAAACCACTTTGCAAACATTTGAATATGCACTTCGGTGAAAACATAAACCCAACAAACCGAAGGACTTAGAACTACTGAGCATCAACAGGATGCCTTAGACAAAGCGTAGCGCCGTCCGAGGTCCGTGACTAATAGAACTGTAGAAAACTATTAAATCGCAAGAAGGCTATAAAACATCACTAAAAGCAATATATCATTAAATTGTAGTTAACAAAGCCTTAGCATTAATTAATTATCAGAAGGAACGCCTATGTTTCCGGTTACAAGAATGAGAAGACTCAGATCCTCACCTTTAAGGCGTATGGTAAGAGAGACAGTATTATCGGTAGATGACCTGATCGCACCACTGTTCATTGATGAGAACCTGGCAAAGCCCCAGCCCATTGCTTCCATGCCCGGTTTCAGGAGGGAGACCCCTGGAAGTGTGGTAAATGAGGCAAGGGAACTGGCTGAGATGGGTATTCCTGCTGTGATACTGTTCGGACTGCCAAAGGAAAAGGACGAGACCGGCACCCATGCATACGGTGACGACGATGTCGTCCAGAATGCCACCCGTGCCATCAAAGCTGAACTGGGTGATGATATGGTAGTCATCACTGACCTGTGCCTATGCGAATACACATCCCACGGTCATTGCGGTATCGTGGATTATAAGACCGGTGATGTGCAAAACGACCCCACCCTGCCCATACTTGGTAAGACTGCAGTGAGCCATGCACGGGCAGGTGCGGATATTGTGGCACCTTCGGGAATGATGGACGGGATGGTGGCAGCCATCCGCCAGGCCCTTGATGAGAACGGTTTTACGAACACTCCGATCATGTCCTATGCTGCCAAGTACTCATCATCGTTCTACGGGCCGTTTCGGGATGCTGCGGATTCAGGATACAGTTTCGGGGACCGCTCCACATACCAGATGGACCCGGGCAACAGCAACGAGGCCATGCGTGAGGTGCAGCAGGATATCGAAGAAGGAGCAGATATCGTGATGGTGAAACCGGCACTGCCGTACCTGGATCTGGTCTACCGTGTCAAGCACGAGTTCAGGATGCCAACGGCAGCGTATAATGTTAGCGGTGAATATTCCATGATAAAGGGAGCCGTTGACCAGGGCTGGCTGGATGAGAGTGCCATTATGGAATCCCTTATATCTATCAAACGGGCCGGGGCTGATATGATACTTACATATTTCGCCAGGTATGCGGCTGGAAAGCTCAGGGATTAGCAGGGGATATCCTCTTATTCCCAGATGGATGTGACGACTTATGTCAATAAAAACGGTTGAAATGGTTAGAAAGATACGTGATAAACATTATGAAGAGATAAAGGATTTATCAGTTCAGACACAAATATATTATATTCGAAAAAAATCTGAGGAATTGTTACAAGATTTTCACAGATAATCCTACTACTCGATCTCCATTCCGTGAATGCCCCGGATTTGCAGTCCGGCGTGTTTATCCCTGCGCATCCATTCTTGCTGTAGTACAGGTTTTAATCTTCAACCTTACTTAGAATAAAATCCTTGACCTTATTACTTAATCTAAATCCACAGGCATTTAACTCATCAAGAGAATCTTGCAGATCAATTTTACAATCCTTTCCTGCCTTACTCAGAATACCCACCGTTCCTGTAATATCCATATTCATGTTTGAAGCCGCCTTTCTTCCATCTCCGTCATCAATGATGAGAAGACAGTCCATTTCCTTTGCAAGTACTATTGCTTCAGATTCCCCTGCACCAAGATACACAGACAGTGATTCCACAGCAAGCGAATTTCCAACATTTTCCACTATAATCCAGTCAGCTTCTGCAACCTCCTTTGCTCCATAGAGAAGGCCACCGTTTACAACAACCTCATTATACACTGCTTTTGGTATAGAGATCTGGTCGAAATATTCATGTAAAAGGTTCAACTTACCTATCTTTGATAGGGCAATAAGCGGAGTTGAGTTGGATACAGCAACCATATTATCCAGTAATCCTCTCAAGTGTATCCAGGTCTTTTTCAAAATCTTCAATAGTGTAGTTCAATGGAACACCACTTTTATCCAGTAGTGTCAGCATCTCCCATTTATTTCTTACCCCTGCCAGTTCAGCGGCTTTACCAAGAGATAATTTTCCCTCCCTGTAAAGTTCAATGGCAAGTGTTCTCTTTATGAAATCCGGCATCTCACTTTCGTGGACTTTGACCGAGAATGGGAAACTTGCAGGAAGGTTAAGAATGGTCTTTATTTCGCTCATTTTATCCATTTTTATCTTATTTCTAATAGTACATTAACATTTTCTAAATAGAAGGTGGATTTAGGGATTCATTAAATTAATACGAGTATTAAGTACAGATATTTAGATTAATGTTATTCTTGCGCCTAAATCTGAATCAATTGGTAATTGTTTTAAGTAGTGCTCGATTCCGAGCATCGTTAAGATGCCTCGGATTTGAGCCTGGCAAAATCCGGTGTCGTTGACTAATAGAATTGTAGAAAACTGTTAAATCGCAAGAAGGCTATAAAACATCACAAAAAGCAAATATTACTAAATTGTAGTTAACAAAGCCTTACTAATAATTAATTATCAGAAGGAATGCTATGTTTCCGGTTACAAGAATGAGAAGACTCAGGTCACCCCCTTTAAGGCGTATGGTAAGAGAGACAGCATTATCGGTGGATGACCTGATAGCACCATTGTTCATTGATGAGAACCTGGCAAAGCCCCAGCCAATTGCTTCCATGCCCGGTATCAGGAGGGAGACCCCAATTAGTGTGGTAAATGAGGCAAGGGAACTGGCTGAGATGGGTATTCCTGCTGTGATACTGTTCGGGCTGCCAAAGGAAAAGGACGAGACCGGCACCCACGCATACGGTGACGACGATGTCGTCCAGAATGCCACCCGTGCCATCAAAGCTGAACTGGGTGATGATATGGTAGTCATCACTGACCTGTGCCTGTGCGAATACACATCCCACGGTCATTGCGGTATCGTGGATTATAAGACCGGTGATGTGCAAAACGACCCCACCCTGCCCTTACTGGGTAAGACCGCAGTAAGCCATGCACGGGCAGGTGCGGATATTGTGGCACCTTCGGGAATGATGGACGGGATGGTGGCAGCCATCCGTCAGGCCCTTGATGAGAACGGTTTTACGAACACGCCGATCATGTCCTATGCTGCCAAGTACTCATCATCGTTCTACGGGCCGTTTCGAGATGCTGCAGATTCAGGATATAATTTCGGGGACCGCTCCACTTACCAGATGGACCCGGGCAACAGCAATGAGGCCATGCGTGAGGTGCAGCAGGATATTGAGGAAGGAGCAGATATCGTGATGGTGAAACCGGCACTGCCGTACCTGGACCTGGTCTATCGGGTCAAGCACGAGTTCGGGATGCCAACCGCAGCGTATAATGTTAGCGGTGAATATTCCATGATAAAGGGAGCCGTTGACCAGGGTTGGCTGGATGAGAGTGCCATTATGGAATCCCTTATATCTATCAAACGGGCCGGGGCTGATATGATACTTACATATTTCGCCAGGTATGCGGCTGAAAAGCTCAAAGGTTAACCTGGGATATCCTGTCAATCCTGTCTGAAATGTCCATTTTCTTGAATACCGCCACATTTGCCATTAATATTGTATCATCAGGTTTTCCTCCGTCAATATTCATTGGTCTTTTTATATATACAGAGGGCTGGGTCCCAAACATTTTTGACAACTCTTCAATTGTGAACAGTTCTTCAGGAGGGTGTGAGTGTCCTAATATTGATTCAGTTATCCTGCGCTGTTGTGCAATCTCTGCGGAGGATGCCCCTTTGCGGTAATTTGGGAAGCCCACCACGATAATCCCTTCCGGTTTTAAGTTCGTCCTGATGAATTGATCGATCTCACTTGAAAATATTTCTTTGTTCTTACTGGCTGAACTGTTATTGCAGAGTGCGATCTCATGGGCCGCACTTACTACCAGCAGGCAGTCGGGAGGATAAGGCATCCTGACATCCAGTGCTTCTTTCAATGACATTTGAATCGGCATATATTTCACATGCAATAGCTTGGGTATATCATGGATTGTTGTAGAAGGTTCGATATTAGTGACATATGCCATTATTCCCAGGCTGTCAATGATCCTGGCCCCCATACCCGGACCGCCCCCGATATCGATCACATGATCCCCGTTTGATATTCGCTTGGACAGGACCTCTTTGACCAGTTCGTGCATAACACCTATACTGGTGGCGAAAGTATTGGTGTAGTCCATACCGTTGAATTTTGTAATGTTATCCATAGGTAGTCCTGAATAGATTGTCTGTGTTCCTGATATAATTCTTGGTATGTGAAAGTGTGTAATCGATAAGATGCCAGATTGATTGATATATTAAAAATTATATATTTTAAAATTGCAAATAGAATAATATATATATACAATTCTCTGATATATCCATGACTATTATATTAGTAAAATAATAAATAAGTCGTTGGGAGGTTTATCACATGGATAATAAATTAGTTATAGCGATAATTTTTTCTTTGCTGCTGGCCAGTACAGTATTATGGATGGCTTCAGTCGGCACTAACAAATCTGAAAAGGATGGTCTTCCGAAATCACTTGACCAACATTATGATTTAGGACCAATTTATCTTTACGAAATGTATGAATTAGGGGAATCAATGGTAGGAATTACTGTGAATATTCAACAAAATGATATCACAAACGCCACTAGATCCTTTGAGGTATTCGCCCAGGAATATGATGATAGTTCTCTAATGGTACCTGAATGGCGAGGATATTACAAACCAAATGACGTGAAAAAAATGGGAGATGCACTTGACGCAGGGAATATTCCAGGTGTATTTGCCGCAATGGAAAAAGTGGGAGAAACCTGCGCCAGGTGCCATGTAGACACCATGTCTGATGTTTATAACAAGTATTACTGGAGTGACTTCAGGAATGTGGAAATAGACACTCCAGAAGGACCTAAGCCATGGGTTGAAGCTAAAATGAAATATCTATTAACGGGTTTTGACGGAATTGGAATAAATATCAAGCAAGGCAATCAATCCAATGCAGAACACAGCTTCAATCTGTTCAAAT
>Ga0255432_1086_pt1 | contig 15694 bp, 10 predicted proteins | sample ANMaggSeSYBR02I6_FD_182656 | JGI IMG/M metagenome (GOLD analysis project Ga0255432, IMG submission 182656) | Sediment cell enrichment communities from methane seep in Santa Monica Basin, California, United Staets - ANME aggregate JGI... | ecosystem: Environmental > Aquatic > Marine > Cold seeps >...
CCTTCAAATGGGGAATAATGAGCCATCAAGATTGTTTGCTCTCTGCACTTTGTAGTGAACGGTTGCAAAAATATTATAAATACAATTAAAATGCAAGCGGAAGTTGACCAAAATCCACCGCCTAAAAAAAGATATGGATATTTTGGTCGTTGGAAGGGATATTTTTCAAAAATTTCAAAAAAAGACCCGGACATTACTGTTGCCTTATGAAAACGCTACTAATTGGCCATTTTTAGACGCACTCCTCCCTCGATAAACGATTTTATCTCTTTATCCCTAACTTTTCAGCCTACCAGGAGGGAACAGGTTGAAGCAATGAAAGGAAACGAGATTTATGTTGTAAGTCTTAAACCACTACTGGTAGAGACACTGATAGACCGACAGCAGATGTTATCGGGCATCCAATTGGATAGAGTTAGGAGAGACCACCGGTCGTGGGCGAATGGACAGAGCTAACAAACTCAATGGAGCCCGGGTAAAAACCATACTGGTATATCCGCTGGTCAAAGATGCTGTTCACCAGCTTAGGGATGTTAATCACCGCAATAAAATAAACAGAAAAGGGGGAATATTTTCAAAATAGATTGACTAAAAGTTTCAAGATGTCGGATTAAAAGGGCTTCCAACTGGAAGCCCTTTTTTATTTTTTATTAAGAAAACGGGCGGGGAGAGTTGCTGCTCTCATCCCGCCCCAAACAACAGGGGCAATAGCCCCAAAACAAGTTTGACTATGATACTTTTTGTGGATGTAATTCTCAAGCAAATTCAAGGACTATTGGGGCATAGCGATGTGCGAACTACAATGATTTATACACACACGATTAAGAGACAGACTACTAAAGAAGCGAGGCTACCAACATAAAGCGGGACACTTTCCGCCATTTTGTCCCTATAGCAATTCCGCAATCAAGAGTAGAGGCGGGTTTCAAACCCGCCCCTACTGGCTGGCGGGCTGTCCCGCCTTACGTTGGTAGCCAGAAGCGAAAAGTCCTCTTGATTTTTAGGAGGTTTTTCACCCGCCCAGAATCTGTATTCGGACTGTCCCTGAATCCTTGTCGTTATTGATCACGATCGCCAGAGAGACCAAGGGGGACATTATAAATAAGTAACTGAACGCAGAATTTGAGTTATTTATTTAGGATGTCCCATATTCTTCCTTTTGATATCGCTCTATGTGGAACTAAAAAGGGATTAGCCAATGTTAGCTAATCCCTTGATTTTTCTTGGTGCCGGAGCTCGGAATTGAACCGAGATGGAGTTGCCTCCGGAGGATTTTGAGTCCTCTGCGTCTACCAGTTTCACCACTCCGGCGTAGGCGTAAATTTTTTATATATGTGAATCAGCGGCTGTTGTCAATAAAATTGCTTTTCCCGTAACAATTTAGCCTGTTGAAAAAGAATTTGACAGGATAACAGGATAAACAAGATTTGTAAGCGTTCACGGAACATTGAAATTAGAAATTAGAAATTTGGCCTTCATGCTTTTGTACTGTTCTTCCCAATTTCCAATTTCAAGTTTCAAGCCGTGAACGGCTACAATAATTTAAATCCTGAATATCTTGTAAATCCTGTCCAAAAAATAATATTTAAAAGCGCTAACGTGTTACCTTTTCTCAAGTGCTGCAAAAATATTTTTTGCAGAAACAGAACCTTCCCTTAAAATTGTGGGGAAGGAAGTTGTAACATCGATAACTGTCGAACCTGTTCCCCCTTTGAGCTGACCTGCATCAAGCAATATATCTACTTTCTCGGCAAGTTGAACGTCAGATATGGCTGAACACCCTGCTTGCCCTGATATATTGGCGCTTGTTCCTGTTATCGGGCTATTTGCTTCTTTTACAAGGGAAAAAGCTACGGGATGTTCCGGCATGCGTATGCCTATTTTGCCCGTATCTCCGGTAAGATTGCCGGAGATAGTGTTTTTCGCTTCAAATACAATTGTGATTTGTCCCGGCCAGAAATAGTTTATAATACATTTTGCAGTTGATGGAATATGTTTTACAAGTATATGCAGGTCATTTGTATCCTTTATAAGAACTGATACCGGTTTGTTGTATGGTCTTTGTTTTATCCTGAAAACCTTGTCAACAGCCTTTGGATTAAATGCATCTGCTCCAAGTCCATAAAGACATCTTGTCGGGAATAGAACTACACCGCCTTTTTTTATTAAGCCGGCTGCTTTCAGAATTAACTTTGGCTGGGGGTTAAACGGGTCTATCAGTATTTTTTGGTTTGACACTATATTTGACCTTGAAGTTTGCCTGCTTTTTCTTCTACCTTTGCTGCCATTTCTTTTTTATACTCGTCAAGCATTTTCTCCAGCCCGGCATCTGAAACAGCGAGTATCTGTGCCGCAAGTATTCCCGCATTCCTTGCTCCTGGTTTTCCAATAGCCACAGTTGCTACCGGTATGCCTGGAGGCATCTGAACGGTGGAAAGAAGAGAATCCAGGCCTTGTAAGGCAGAAGAATCTATTGGGACACCAATAACGGGGAGAGAAGTATAAGCCGCGATAGCTCCTGCAAGATGCGCTGCATGTCCTGCACCTGCAATAATAACTTTAAGCCCTCGTTTTCGCGCTGATGATGCAAATTCATATGCTTTTTCAGGGCTTCTGTGTGCGGATGCAACAGTCATTTCAAATGGAATATCGAATTTTTTTAGAGCAGCCACAGTTTCTTCCATAACTTTATAGTCTGAGTCGCTCCCCATCACAATTCCTACTTTCGGAAGTTGTTCTATTCTTTTTAATGCCTTTTGTCCGATATCTTTGCGATAATATACTCCGCCCCATGTTATTCTGGAAGCAGCCATGTATGCCCTTGATATGGCTTTTTTGACGGAATTTCCTAAAGCAGTAACTCCCAGAACACGGCCTCCGTTTGTAACAATTTTTTTATCTTTTGTATCAGTGCCTGCATGAAAAACGACAATATCTTTCATTCTTTTTACGTCTTTAAGCCCTGAAATAGCTATACCCTTTTTGTATGAACCAGGATATCCTTTGGATGCCATAACCACACAGACTGCAGCCCTGTCGTCAATTTCAAGTTTGCATTTATCCAGTGTTCCTTCAATTGTTGCCTCCATTATCGGAACAATGTCGTTTTTAATCCGCATTAAAAGAGGTTGAGCCTCAGGATCTCCAAAACGTGCATTGAATTCAAGAACCTTTATCCGGTCTTTATCTATCATAAGCCCGGCATACAATACACCTTTGTAAGGCCGGCCTTCACTTGCCATTGCCCGGATTGTCGGCATCATAATTTCTCCCATAATTTTTTTATGCATATACCGGTCAATTATTGGAGCAGAAGAATATGCGCCCATTCCTCCTGTATTCGGACCCTTATCATTGTCGAATATTGCCTTGTGATCCTGTGAGGAAGGAAGGGGAAGTAAATTTTTGCCGTCTGTAAAGGCAAGGAAAGAAGTCTCTTCGCCGGTAAGGCATTCTTCAATGACAACCTTATTTCCGGCGTCACCAAAAGCCCGCTTTTTTATTATAAGTTTAAGAGCATCAATTGCTTTTGAAACGGTTTCGCAGACAATTACTCCTTTGCCGGCTGCAAGCCCATCTGCTTTTACAACAACAGGAGCACCTGTTTTGCGTATATAGTCTTCAGCTTTTTTATAACTGGTAAATGTCTTGCCGGCAGCAGTATTAATCCCGTATTTATTCATCAAGTCTTTTGCAAAGGATTTGCTGGATTCTATCTCCACAGCTTTTTGATTTGCGCCGAATACTTTTAAACCCTCTTTTTCAAAAATATCAACAATGCCGTTACATAGAGGATCTTCAGGTCCTACTATAGTCAGATCTATTTTTTCTTTTTTAGCAAATTCAACGAGTTTGTTGATATCTCCGGAATTGATCGGCAAACAGGTTGCCAGGTCAGCGATTCCTGCATTTCCCGGTGCACAATATATCTTTTTTACTTTTGGACTTTGAGCTATTTTCCAGGCAAGGGCATGTTCCCTGCCGCCGCCGCCGATTATCAGGACTTTCATAAAAATCTCCTTTTTTTGTAATAATTTACCACGGAACGACACGGAGTTTCACTGAAAATTGTAAAACAATAAGTAACGTAACTACTCAGGTTGGTTAGGCTGAAGACTGAAGACTTTTAGGGAAAAGACTCCCTGAAGCCAATATTTTCTTAAAGCGGCCGGAAATTTTGTCCTAAACATAGAGAATAACGCTCAGAAATCATTTGTTTCCTTCGGCCTAAACACCTGAGTGGTTGCTAACTAACTCGCTTGAGAGTATGTCTATTGATAGTTCAGTGTAATTCAAGTGAAAATCCGTGGTGAATTTTATTTCTTTTCAATTTTGCGCGAGCTTTTCTGCCAGTCTTTCAAGAAGATCCTGTTTTTTCATGTCAAGTTCTTTTCTGCTTATATTTGCTCCCTTAATGCCGCCGTTTAAGGCTATTTCCGTAAGGTAATGGCTGCCATTTTGTGTGATCATCAGATCAATATGAGCAAAGGGGAATCTGCTGCGTTTCAAAATATCATAGCAGAAGTCCTTTTCTTCCTTTTTCAGCATGTACGGCTGACTTTTTCCACCGGCTGCGATATTCATTCTGAAGTTATCAGGATTATACCTGGTATATGCCTCAGTATAATCTCCCACAGTAATTACCCTTATATCAGTAAAATTTTCTATAAAAGGCTGGACTACAAAAGGATAAGAAGATTCCGACTGGGATATAAAGCTATAGAGGGTTTCAATGCTATCCCATTTTTTTACACCATATCCGCAGTGCATGTGCTCTTCTTTGGTCACTACCGAGCCGATACTGTTTTTATTGTATGTATTTATGGTTGCAATCAATTCTGTCCGTTTTGTAATAACGTATGTATGCGGAAGCATCCAGTCTCTTAAAATTAAAGCCTGTGCAGCTTTGGAACTATTTAGAATTTGTGAGAGCGGAGACGGCAGGCAGTTTATATTCCGTTCAAGAAGATCAATCAGCATAAATGATTTCATATGCCTTGAGGATATTGTTCCTGTGAATATATCTCCTGAGCAGAGTTCATGATAATGATTTTTTAATTCTCTGTTGCCTTTTATGATCATGAATTACCTTAGGAAATGCTAAGTTCAATCAGTGTATCAAGAAGTTCGCTAAAGGAAATACCGGCGGTTGCTGCAGCAAGAGGTAAAAGACTTGTTGGAGTCATGCCGGGAATTGTATTGGTTTCAAGTACATATATATCGTTATTTTTTAGAATCATATCAGTTCTACTATAGCCCTTACAGAATAGAGCTGAATGGGCAGTCTTCGCATATTCCTGGGCTTTTTTCGTAAGATGTTCATTAATGCGGGCGGGGCAAGTTTCCCGGGTTAAACCAGCGGTATATTTTGCTTCGTAGTCAAAGAACTCATGCCCTTTGCCGGGAATAATTTCAACAACAGGAAGGGCCTCCGGTTTTTCGTTACCTATAACGCTTCCCGTAATTTCTATGCCTTTAATATATGTTTCTATCAGGATCGAATTATCTTGTTCAAAAGCAATATCAACGGCATGTTTCAGGGCTTCTGTTGATTTTACAATAGACATGCCTATACTTGAACCGCCTTGAACCGGCTTAACTACCAAGGGCAGTCCAAGCTGATCAACAATTTTTTCAGGATCAATTTCTTCACCACGATTAATTGCAATATAAGGCGGTACAGGCAGCCCGGCTTTTTCATAAAGTTTTTTTGCAGCAATTTTGTTCATTGCAAGAGCACTGCCGAGCACTCCGGTTCCCTGATATGGAATGCCAAGCAGATCAAGAAGTCCCTGTACCGTCCCGTCTTCTCCGAAAGGTCCGTGAAGTATAATAAGGCCGGCATCAATCTCAGGTGCATCTGCAACCAGACGGTTTATTTCTGTTTTAGGATCATAACGGATGACTTTGTATTTTTCCTTGTCAAGCGCTTCATAGACCTGGTCGCCGCTTTTCAGAGAGACCTCTCGTTCAGAAGATGCGCCGCCGGATAGAAGGGCAATTGTTAGCTTTTTCATAGCATAATAACTAACGGTTTAAGGTTCACGGTTCAAGGTTGCATTGATATCATCATATTTCGTAATTGTTCAGGTTCAAGGTTAAACTGATGAAGAGAGGTTCGATTCCGATTTCATTGCTCTCTAACCGTGAACCGTGAACCTGTATCTTAAATGGATTTAACGAGTTTCAAATCGGTGCTTCCTGAAGTCTTCAGGATTTGCTGTTTGAATGCATTGAATTCATCAAGTGTAATAAGATTCTTTTCAAGTAAATTAGCCAGTTCGGTGAGTTCTTTCAGACGGATGGAAGCAGGGTCTTCTAATTGCAGATATTGAGTTGATGAATTATTTCCCAGTGCCGGTGCACCACCGGACCCGTCGCCGACCTTAACAGATGCCAGGCCTCCCAATAAGCTTACCTCGACTGTTCTGCCTTGAAACATAGGAGAATTGAGAGTTTCGCGAAGAGTCATTCCTTGTTTTTTAATGCGCCTGTAAAAGAGGTAAACAGAAGCAATGATAAGGGCTGAACCTCCGAGAAGTATCCATGGCATATAATTGATAATGCCCTGGAAAAAAATTACTAATAGCCCTACACCTGCAATTAAAAGGACATGGAGCACAACAATAAAGTAGGCTGTCATAACTCCTTTAAAGAGGCCGTCGTTATTTTTTTTCTTTTTCTTAAAAAACATAAGTAATAATAAGACCTAATGTAAGCGTTCACGGAACATTGAAATTAGAAATTAGAAATTTGGCCTTCATGCTTTTGTACCGTTCTTCCCAATTTCAAGTTTCAAGCCGTGAACGATTATTTAACGTTTTAGCCGATACGTTCTATTACGTCTGCCGTATATCGCTGAGGTATTTCATATGTTATTGATGTGTTTCGAAGTGAATTCAACTTCATTACCAAGAAGTTTAATTTTTTTATTGCGCGATATTTTTCAGCAGTGTCATCCATTTTGAATAATAGATCTTCCATGCGATTTATTTCTTTTTTTAATTCTATTTCCGGTGGGATACAATCCGCATTTTTCAATATCTTATAGGCGAGACGGAGTTCTCCCATAATATAACTGTCATCTTCAAATTTAAGAGGCTTGCCGGAGCCGGGCAGATTATCAAATTCGCCTTTTTTCTGAGCTTGCCGGATGCGTTCTTCAACAATTTTTTCAAAACCGGTTAACATGGCAGATCGCAGTTCAAATAAATATAATACATGGTAACAACTCAGGTGGATAGGCTGAAGTCCGAAGGCTGAAGCTTCCTGCCAACCTTCCACCTTAAGCCTAATCACCTGAGTAGTTAGTTCAGCGTCTCATAAGTTCCGCTATTGATACTGGTAATATGAAGTGTATTAAAAAACAAGTCTTACTTAATACAATATACAAAATGAACTCCTTGATTATATTGACTTTTAAGATCAAAAACGTATTAAATATAATCTCCAGTTACGGAGATATCATTTTACCAATTCGAGGTACAAAACTTATGAAACGCTGTATTAGTGCCTGAACGAAAACTGCTAATTTTCCCAATTTCTGCGTCAGGCGCAAATTTTAATCCTCAAAATACCCCATGTATTCCTGCGGTTAAAATTTGCGCCTTCCTTGAACTTGAAAAAATTTTCTAGTTTTCGTTCGGGCACTAGTTATATAATTTATGATATATTTTTAAGCAATAAAACAAAAGGCCTCTCTGAATTCTACCAGAGAGGCCTTTAAGCTGGTGGCGATGCAGGGAGTTGAACCCCGGACACTACGGATATGAGCCGTATGCTCTAACCGACTGAGCTACATCGCCATAATAATCCTATAGACTTCCAGATAAATAATTTCACTGCGTTATCAGTCAAAATCTTCGACGACGTACACATCAGCACGACTTACTCAGATTTTTCCTTATACCTAAATTGAGCGATTTTTGGCTTGATCTGCGCTGATCTCTTGCGCATCAAGGATTCGCGAAAATCCTCAACATATCCACGGGTATGCCTGCGGTTTTCGCAAACCCTTATGCATCAAGATATCAGCACATTTCTTCCCCAAAAATCGCTCAACTTAGGTTATAGCCTTGTGAAATGAATTATCTGAAAGTCTATAAATTATGGATTCCAGGATTTTGACAATGGCTTCTCTAACAACTCAACTGTTTTAAGTCAAGTCGAAAACAAATTTTAAAAGGTTCACCACGAATTTTCACGGAATTGCACTGAATTATCAATAGACCCACTCGTAAGCGAGTTACTTGGTAAATGCTCAGGTGTTTAGACTGAAGGAAATAAATGATTCCTGAGCGTTATTCTCTATGTTTAGAACAAAATTTCCGGTTTCAGTGAAGCTCCGCGAAAATCCGTGGTGAATTTTATGTTCTTGCTTAACTCCTATAATGGAAAAGATCCGGCTACTTCAATCGTAAATTCATCCAGATTTTCCGGAAGATCGGCAAATACTACCATAAACGGTATAATTGCGTCGGCTTTAACCTTAATATTAGATTTATTATCGCCGAAGCGGTTCGAAAGTCTGTTGTTTATAGCGTCAAGATCCATATTCTGAAGCTCAAGTTCCGACAGTATCGTGCCGCAGTAAACTGTTTTTGTTTTTAAATGTATCTTTCCCTTTGTATAGAGTTTGCCGGTTATGCTTATATAATTGCGGGCATCGGAATATCCATTTTTTACTTTGCCTGTAATTACAAGGAGTTTTCCGATCTTTGAGTTTTCTACAAATTTATTGTTTATATCAGAAGTGTAAATTTTAAGATTTCCGGCATCCTGAACTTCAGGCTTTAAGAAGTCACTGACAAAGGGGATATTTATTCCGACGCTGTCGAGCACGTAGATGCCACTAATTAAGAGTGCTGCAAGCAACAATAAAAGGACAGGCATGCTTATCCTTTTATTTGCAGCAACCTTTGGCGGCTCACTTTTTTCAGTTAATGCGCCATTTTCTGCCTTATCAATGGGTTCTATCGTTTTTTCAGCCTCTTGTTCATCAGAAGTGGTCCCCATATTAAATGTTTTTGAAGATTCTTCTTTCTCCTCTATTTTTTCAGCAGTATCTTCCCCAGGGGTTTTATCTTGATCTATATCTTCCTGTTTACTTTCTTCAATTTTTATTTCAGTCTCTTTGGCTATTTCTTCCTGCTCAATCCCTTCCGGCTCCTCTTTTGTACTTATTTCGCTGTCTGTTTTATCACCTGATTCAAGCTCTAATCCAGCTTCGGTTTCAGCCTGTGTTTCATCAATATCGGGCTCCAGCTCCAGCTCAAATTCAAGTTCAAGGCCAGCTTCTTCAGGCTTCTCTTCGACTTTGGTATTTTCTTCAAAAGTCTCATCCATCGCAAGCTCAATACCTTCTGATTCTTCTTCAGCCTTGTACTGCTCGTCCGTTTCTGTTTTTTCATCAGTAATCACGGCTTCAACTTTCGTCTCGACATCACCTGACTTGTCTAATTCCTCAGAGGGTGAAGAAGGGTATGCTAAAAAAACATTTTTACATTTTGAACATCTGACTTTTGAACCTGTCTGTTTCAGAAGGCTTTCATCTATGTTGAAACGTGTATCGCATTCATTACATGTAATAATCATAACAAGTTCTCACTGGTTTAAGTGATAGATTGCAGGAAGATTTCTGTAATCTTCGGCATAATCAATCCCATAACCTACAATGAAGCCTTCTTCTAACCTGTGGCACGGATAAGCAACCTCTATTTCTGTTTCACGGCGTTCATGTTTATCAAGCAGGGCGCAAATTTTGACACTCTTTGGATCAAAAGATTTTAGATAATTGATGAGATATTTTAAAGTTAAACCAGTATCAACTATATCCTCAATAATTAGAACGTCTTTATTTTTAATATTGATTTTAATAGCCCCTGTTAAATTTATTTTTCCAGATGAAACAGTATTTGAACCATAGCTGGAAATACCGACAAAATCGATTTTAACCGGAATAGTGATTTTTCGCATCAGATCGGCCATAAATACAAATGCACCTTTTAAAACCCCAATAAGAACAAGTTCGCTGTCTTTATAGTCATCTGATATTTTTTGCGCAACATCAGCAACCATCTTTTCAATATCATCTTTATTAAGTAAGGGAATTAAGTCAGCCATAATGTTTTTTCCTACTTACGTTTCACTATTTTTTTCTTGCGCTCATTAAATGGCTACCAACATAAAGCGGGACACTTTCCGCCATTTTGTTCCTATAGCAATTCCGCAATCAAGAGTAGAGGCGGGTTTCAAACCCGCCCCTACTGGCTGGCGGGCTGTCCCGCCTTACGTTGGTAGCCCATTAAATTAAACACACACTATATGTTGCGATTAAGTTACAAGTGCCTAAAGTGAGCTAAAGTATATTAAAGTGCCTAAAGTTATGGTACGCCTTCGGCGCAGCTAATTTTAACCCCGGCAAAAAAACAAACTACGCTAATAAAGTATGAAGTACCTAAAGGGATCTAAAATCTATGAATTAATGAAGCGAAGCGACACCTTAACTTTAGGCACTTTAGCTCACTTTAGGCACTTAGCAGTGTGCCAAGGTACCTTTAATGACTAATGTAAACAAGCTACCTCCTGTCTTTGTGCCATATGACATACCTTTCAAAAATATACAAGATATGGCATATGGCACAAATGAGATAGTGACATATGGCATGCGAAGTTTGCCATATGGCATTATCTCTGGGGATGGTAATTTGACTATTTGAATACATTGAAAGAGCTGTCTTGTCAATAAATTTGCTTTTTTACAGTCCGGTTTCAGCCAATTCTTCAATCAGCTTTTTTTGCTTTGCAGTAAGCTTTTTCGGCACAGTTACATTAACAAGCACATAAAGATCGCCTTTTCCTTTGCCCTTCATATAAGGGAGCCCGTGGCCTGAAAGACGCATCATGGTCTTGTGTTTTGTGCCTGGAGGTATTTTAACGCTTAATTTTTTGTAAGCAATGGTTGGAACAGATATGCTTGTTCCAAGGATAGCCTCGCTCATTTTTATCTCTGCGTTTGTATAAAGATCGTATCCTTTAACTGTGAATGCCGGATCATCATAAACCTTGGAAAGAATATAAAGATCTCCCGGAGGTCCACCATATGAACCTGGCTCACCCTTTCCGGCAAGGCGCAGTTTTTTGCCGGTTACCATGCCTTTTGGTATTTTGACTGTTATTTTTTCAGTATGTCCCGCACGGTTAAATTGTACGGTTTTGCTTGTTCCGGCTGCTACTTCCTGGAGAGTCAAAGGTAATTCATATACAAAATCTGATCCCTTGATCCTTGTCTGACGCTGCCTTTGATTGCAAAACGGAGTTTCACCACCAAATGAAAAGCTTCTTCTGCCGGGGCAAGAATTTGTCCCTCCAAACCCGAATTCTTTCAAAATATCGGTAAAGTCAAATCCCCTGAAGATGTCTTCCTGCGAATACCTCTGACGGAATCCAGTTGAGCCAAATGTGTCATATTGTTTGCGTTTTTCCTTATCGTTTAAGACAGCGTAAGCTTCACTTATTTGTTTAAATTTAGCTTCAGCATCTTTATCACCCCCGGCATGGTCGGGATGGTACTTCATGGCAAGCTTTCGATATGCCTTCTTAATTTCAGCTTCGCCGGCATTTTTGTTTACACCAAGTATTTTATAATAATCCGTTTCGGACATTTTAATATTACCTCATTGTAACTACTCAGGTGAATAGGCTGAAGGTTGAAGACTGAAGGATGGCAGGAAGCTTCCACCTTCAGCCTTCCACCTTCAGTCTAATTCCGCCATTAAAGGCTTTGATGGCAACCATAAGTACGGAAAGTGCGGAAGGAGTGATGCCTTCTATGCGGGATGCCTGCCCCAGTGAATTCGGCCTTATGGAAGAAAGCTTTTTCTTAAGCTCATTTGAAAGACCATGAACCTTTGTAAAGTCGAAATCTTTCGGGATTTTCATCCTCTCCAGGTTTTTAAACTTTTCTATCTCTCGAAGCTGCTTTTTTATATAACCCTCATATTTTATTTCTATTTCTACCTGTTGTGCAACCTTTTTGTTTATATTGTCAGTGCTTTTAGCCAGTGCTTCTATGGTTTGATAATCAATTTCAGATCTCTTAAGAATTTGATCAAGATATATTCCATTGGTTATGGGTTTTGTCCCGCGACTAAGTAAATAATTGTTTGTTTCTTCTGACGGTTTAATTATCGTTCCTTTTATTCTATTTATTTCTTTGGTTATCATTTTTTGTCTTTCTTTAACATCTTTTAAGGCATCATTGTCAATAAGACCGAGTGAATGCCCTGTTTCCATCAGCCTCAGATCTGCATTGTCCTCACGCAGCATAAGCCTGTATTCCGCTCTTGATGTAAACATCCGGTATGGTTCCAGCGTACCTTTAGTTATAAGGTCATCTATCATGACGGCCATGTATGCCTGTGACCTGTCTAAGATAAAAGCAGGTCTTGCCTGAACTTTGCATGCAGAATTAATTCCTGCCCATAGTCCCTGAGCAGCAGCTTCTTCATAACCTGAAGTCCCGTTTATCTGGCCGGCAGTAAACAGCCCTGAAATCAATTTTGTTTCAAGGGTAGGTTTAATCTGAACAGGATTTATATAGTCATATTCAATAGCATATGCAGGTCTCATGATTTCAGCTTCTTCCAGCCCTTCAACCGATCTGACAAACTGAATCTGAATTTCCATTGGAAGACTGTTCCCAAGACCGCTGGCATAAATTTCGTCTGTATCGAGTCCTTCCGGTTCCAGAATAACCTGATGCCTTTCTTTATCGGGAAACCTTACGATTTTATCTTCGAATGAGGGGCAGTATCTGGCGGGAATACCTTTTATAATTCCGCTATACAGTGGAGAAAATTTAAGGTTGTCTTTTATTAACAGATGGCTTTTTTTATTGGTATAGCCGAGATAGCTTGGAATTTGCGGCAGGGTAATCTTTTTGGTAAAAAAAGATATCGGTGCAGGAGCGTGGTCAACGTCTTGTTTGTTGAACTTTGAAAAATCAATACTTGATTTTTTTAGCCTTGGAGGTGTGCCGGTCTTTAGCCTGCCGAGCTGAAAACCCAGTTGTTTAAGATATTCAGGTAACCCATAAGAAGCAAACTCACCAGCCCTTCCTGACTTAAATGAATTAAATCCTATGTGGACCAGACCGCTTAAAAATGTTCCTGTAGCAAGGACTACTGCTCTGGCCGGATAACCGAATCCTGTATTATCTTCTACCCCTGCGATGCTGTTATTTTCTATAACAAGACGTTCGATCATAGCCTGCTTGAGGTCCAGATTCGGCTGTTTTTCTATTACAGTCTTCATGGCCATATGGTAACGAATTTTGTCGTTTTGAGTTCTGGATGAATGGACTGCGGGACCCTTTTTTGTATTCAGCGTTCTGTATTGTATCGCTGTTTTATCTGTAATTTTTGCCATCTCGCCGCCCAGCGCATCAATTTCTTTTACTATCTGTCCTTTGGCTATACCGCCTATTGATGGACTGCATGGCATTGCCGCGATCTTATCCAGATCTATGGCAACAAGAAGAACACTGCAACCCATTCGAGCTGATGAGAGTGCAGCTTCGCATCCTGCATGACCTGCACCTATAACAATGATATCGTATTTTTTTTGATATATACTCACTTACACCTTTTGGTATCCTTCACGACAAGTCAAAAGTGGTTTACACTTTGTTGATCTTGTATTTTGGCAGTGAAATTTGAAACTAGAAATTGGAAATTAGGAAAAATACAAAGATGTAGATGCGTTACCTAATTTCAAAATTCCAGTTTCGACACGTTTTTCCGAAAAAAGTGTAAACTGATGAATGAAGGATGCACACCTTATTATCATTTTTTATGAAATCCCCTTATCAATATGACGAAAGTCGTAAATGCTGGAAAACGGAAGCGTTCGAAGCAATTCTTCAAGGGTTGTTTCGCCATTGTTGAGCTTTTGCATAGCTTCGTCTGCCATAAGGATAGAACTCTTATATGATGTTTTTCGAAGACTATCAATATTGCCACCTTTATTTATAAGGACAGCATCTTCCTGGTTTGGTGTCCATAGTTCTGATATTACAATCCTTCCGCTGTAACCAGTGTAATTGCAATTTGAACACCCCTGTCCTTTAAACCAGATGATATCAGGAGAATCGTTGAAAAACTCTCTAAGCACTTCATTAGATGGTTCATATTCAGTCTTACAGTGCTGACAATTGCGCCGGACAAGGCGTTGGGCAAGAACGCCTGTGAGACAAGAAGTAATAAGACTGGGATCAACATCAAGTCCTGTCAATCGTGTGATCGAACTGATGGCATCATTGGTATGCAGGGTGGTCAAAACCAGGTGACCTGTTTGAGCTGCCTTAAAAACCATATCTGCTGTTTCAGAATCTCTGATTTCGCCGACCATGATTATATCAGGGTCCTGTCTCAAAAAGGCTTTAATATATCTTGCAAAGGTATTTCCAATTTTATCATTGACCTCACACTGGGTAATTTTATCATAAACATATTCAATAGGATCCTCGGTCGTTAAAATTTTGATTCCTGGTTTGTATACTTCCATGAGAGCGCCATACAACGTAGTGCTTTTCCCGGAACCCGTGGGACCGGTAACAAGAAGGATTCCTGTCGGTCTTGATACTATTTTGTGTAGTTTATCCTTAAGCAATTTAGAGAAACCAAGTTTGTCAATTGATGTTGGGGCATTTTGTGGGTCCAAAATTCTAATAACGATATTTTCTCCGTAATACCCAGGTACGATGGATATACGAAAATCAACGCTGACCTTCTGCTCGTTTTTTATAGTCGCCACACGAAATCGTCCATCCTGGGGACGCCGCTTTTCCGTGATGTCCAAATTTCCTATAATTTTAATGCGTGACACCACCTCTTTTCGGAATCTATTGAGATCCCTTTGTATGGACCCTAAATGGATTTCATGAAGCACACCATCAATCCTGAAGCGTGGCACAATTCCGTGACTTCCGACATCCAGATGAATATCAGAAGCAGAATTTTTTAAGGCAATAGCCAATAGCCGTTGCGCAATGTAGTCAGCTTTTTTCCTTCGTTGAGCATCAATATACTTTGGTTCCGTATTAGCTTCTTCACTATCTTGATTAATAAGCTCAATTCCGCTACTTGTTTCCGACTGTTTTATTTCTTCGTATAGCTCTGCAAAGGCATCCATAACATCAGCTTTGGTTGATGTAACAATATTAATGTTATACCCTGTAATTTGCTGAAGTTCTTCAATCAATTCGGTCTTGGTGGGATCATCCATGAGCAATGTCATAGTTTGTCCAATCGTTGCAATTGGAACAACCCCATGCTTTAAAGCATAGCTTTTGTTGATGAGTTTTGAAACTTCCGGTTTGAGCGTAATATTTGCAAAATCGAGAAATGGGACATTCAACTGTGTGCATAGTGTTTGTTTCATGACATGTTCAGTAATAAAATTTAGTTCTACAAGCGCATCTCCAAGGCGGGTGTCCATTTTTTTTTGATGCTTCAGGGCAACCTCAAGCTGTTGTTTGGTAAGAACACCTGATTGTATCAACAAGTCTCCAAGCCGAATTCGCTTTTTAAAACGATCCAAAACAAAGCTGAGCATTTTTTGCGTAATGGCCTTCTGATTTACCAATATTTGACCTATGGGTATGTGTTTTTTGAGTTTCTTTTGATGTTTTAAC
>Ga0255432_1091_pt1 | contig 15486 bp, 12 predicted proteins | sample ANMaggSeSYBR02I6_FD_182656 | JGI IMG/M metagenome (GOLD analysis project Ga0255432, IMG submission 182656) | Sediment cell enrichment communities from methane seep in Santa Monica Basin, California, United Staets - ANME aggregate JGI... | ecosystem: Environmental > Aquatic > Marine > Cold seeps >...
ATCACCCAGAGCAATGTTTCCAACAAGGTCAATCAAACCGCCAAGATTGGTAGGGTCAAGGTTGCCCCTGGCATACACTTTCGGCAACACATCCCGAAGCGAAGGATTATCCTTTTCAATGGCATCCATAGCATGGTCAACCTCTTTGCCGATTTCCGGCAATTTGGCTTTGGATTGCAGATAAGACCAGCGGGCAATTTCCGGCACAAAAAATACATTCTCCGCCTTGTATTCGTCTTTGTCTTCCGGGTCGGCCCCGGCATATTCGCCTTCACCTGTTTTTAGTTTGCTGAACAATTCTTCAAAAGCATCAGAAATATACTTCAGGAATATCAATCCCAGAATAATGTGCTTGTATTCCGCTGCATCAATATTTTTTCTGAGCTTATCGGCTGCTTTCCAAAGCTGTTTTTCAATCGGCTCTTCGGTGTTGTTGTTCCTTTTGGCTTTTGCCATGTATTTTCCCAGTTCTTAATTCATTTTTTATGACTGTTAAGGAAGTCAAGCGTTCTTCCTGTTCCATAAGACTATCTCAAAGAGAACTTTTGCCCAACAAAGCCTCAGATGTTGTCATCATCAGCCCGTTGACCCCGCTTTCCCCTGCCGGTTCTCAAAAGAGTAGCCAGTGGCGCGGCAACACTTAGAGCATCCGGGCATTTCTCCAAAAGCATTTCCCGGGGGCGATCTCCTTCAGGCCAATCCTTTATGTGCATATCTTTTACCTATAACCGATTTAATCTTCATAGATGATCAGCCACGACCTTTTCCTCTACCTCTACCTCCACCGCACCTTCCCATACCTTTGTCTTTTCTTCTGCCTCTTCCGGCGCCTCTTTGCGATTGGTCCAAGTTCCCTTGCTCCATCCCAGTCTTCACGTCTGTCACTACACTTTGAAATAATGAAGAAAGATAGGACCACAGGCTTAAAGCAATGCCTGTGCCCGCTTCAACCACAGCTTCTGTTTTATCATATGGTGCGGCATCTGGTTGGGCCTTTTCCTGTTTTGGCTCCATCCGTTGTTCTGAGGACAGATAGGATTTCAATGTGTCATATGCTACATTCACCTCTTTCAATTTTTCCTCAGCCTTTTGTTTCAGACGGGGATTGTTGTAAAACCGGTCAGGATGCCAAACAGCGACTATATCTTTATAGGACTGTTTGATCTCATCTTTCGATGCACCGCGGTCCAATTCAAGTATCTCAAAAGATTGTTCAATATCCATTTTTATTTTCCTTTTTTATAAATCCCACCAGGGAATAACACTGACAGCCGATCTTTTTCCAATAACTTCTTCGCCTCTGTATATAACAAATCCTTTTTCAGATGTGTTGTTCTTCAGATTGAGCCATGAAAAAAAGTTCATTTTTCAACGAATTGCTTTTTTATACTGATGTGTCATATTTTATAATCATTTCAATATATTTTAAAAATTTATAATTCAAGCTTTGACACCCATAGACACCCATATCTATCAGCGCTTTTCGAGATTGTGGGAGATAATAAACACCACCAGGTTGATAATGACCCCGAATACAAGGCCGCTGAATCCTCCTGGAGTCTTGAGAAGATAGTCCCAGATAACCACACCCAGGATACCTGCAAAGGCGCTCATGAAAAAGGTGACTTTTCCGGACTTTATTCCAAGCAATGTGGCGGCAAGAGGGATGAGAATGATCGGAGCCCAAAAAGTATAGGCATAGATCAAGATATCCAGAATGCTCTTTATCTTGACCGCAAAGACAATGGCCAGTGCACCGGTAATAACGGTTGAAAGCCTTACATAGAAAAGCCCTTTTTTCTCGGAAAGTCGCTCTTTCCTGAGGGGATGAATGATGTCCTGGATAAAAGCCACGGATGCGGAATTCAAGAAAGAGTCCGCAGATGACATAACCACCGAGATAATGGCTGCAATAACCAGTGCCCGCAGGCCAACCGGAAGCACAGTCCCTACCACGGCAGGCAGGGCCATGTTGGCATTCAAACCAGGATTAATAAGCAGAGCGATAATGCCTATGGAACCTGCGATAAAGAAAAAGGGAAAGGAAAATATTCCACTCCAGAAGGTGCCCCTGGCAGTATGTACCTGATCCTTTCCAATAAAGAGTCTGCGCACATAGGGGGGCACCAGGGTCTCACCAAGCAGGAACGTAAGAAAAAGCGAGAGAAACTCAAGCGGCCTCATATTGCCCAAAATAGAGAGGTGATTGGCAGGAATCTCTGAAAAAACCTTCTCGACTCCTCCTACATACTGTATGCCCATAATAAGGGTGAGAGGTATTCCACAGGCAAGCATCATAAATTGCATGACATCCGTGGCAACAACAGCGCGCATCCCCCCTACGGTATCATAGGCAATCACAATGCCTGTCCCTATAATTATGCCGTATAAAACCGGGATACCAAGAAAAATGTTGGAGATGTAGCCTATTGCTCCCACCTGGGCACCCAGGATACCGGCACATAAAAACACAGAAAATATGCCTGTAATAAACTTTCCGGGCTTGCCGTAGTTCTTTTCCATAACATCACCGACAGAAATGGCATCAGGAAAATGGTGCATTTTCGGGGCAATAAAGCGAGCAACGAGGAGTTCTTTCAGGCTGAAGCCCCACAGACAAAAGATATTTGCAATCCCGAATATAAAGACTTTCTCGGCATTGCCGATTGTAAAACCTCCGCCGATAAAAGACGCAGACAGGGTCATAAATATTATCAGGGAACCGTAGGAACGATCTGCAACGGCATAATCATTCAGGTTTTTCACTTTACGACCCTTCCAGAGCCCCAGTAAAAGAACAAATACTAAATAGACCGCAATAATAACATATTCAAAATGAGCGAGTTTGATCATGAAAATTCCCTCCGCTTCCCAAAACGAAAATTTAACGGGGTGGAGATGCATATACCTCGAAATGCCCTTGCAACTTTTGGTATATCCTTCCAGTTTTTCATAAATCGCCTGCAATCACGTTTTAGTGATCTTCTTAAACTCCACCTGCAACTATGTTTACGCAAGCCTTCTATACCAACAATATACAGCTTTTTACCGGCCACTATAAAGTTTGGTAACTACTCAGGTGTTTAGACTGAAGGCTGAAGGAAACAGATGATTCCTGAGTATTATTTTCTATGTTTAGGACAAAATTTCCGACCGCTTTAAGAAAATATTGGCTTCTGGGAGTCTTTTCCCTAAAAGTCTTCAGCCTTCAGCCTATCCACCTGAGTAGTTACAATTTCTTTTGAATTATCAGAAGTAATCCGGCGGTAGAGGTCTGTTCCATCAATATATTCTGATATGTAATATGAGGTTGACCGAAAAGGCCTTTGGATTTTGACATTTTATGAAGCCATCACCATTTATTGCTAAAGTATAGAATTTGCTGCATCCATAACCTGTTCAACGTTTATCTGCTTCATGCAGTCGATTGTACTGCACTGTCGCTTAAAGCAGGGACTGCAATTCAGCCCTGATCTCAGAATTTTATGTTCTGATCCGAACGGCCCGGTTCTCCATGGAGCTGTCGGCCCGAAAAGAGCTATAACAGGCGTACCAACTGCTGCTGCCATATGCATTGGACCGGTGTCTGTGGATATAAGAAATTTTGTTTTTTCATAAAGTGCCGCAAGTGTTTTCAGCGTTGTTTTACCTGCAAGATTTACTGCTTTTTTACTCATAAAGGACATTATATTTTTAATTGTGCTTTTATCTGATTGACTTCCGGTAAAAATGACGCTTGCATTATATTTTTCAATCAACCTGTCGGCAAGCAAAGCGAACTTTTGATTATCCCATAGCTTTGTTTCCCATTTTGCAACCGGGTTCATCGCGACAAGTATTCCGGGGCCTTTAATTCCGTGACGTTCCAAAATAGAATCTATAAATTTACGGGTATGATCGGAAACAGGAATCTTGTATTCAATTTTTTTTGACTTGATTCCCAGGGCATCAATAAGCATCAGATTCCTTAAAAGCGCGTGGTTATCCATACTTACAGGAGGAATACGCTCGTTTAAAAAAATGTAGCTATGCTCCATGTGCTCCATGCCTTTATCGAAACCTGTTTTCCGCTTTCCCCTGGCTAATGCTACAAGAATACCGCTTTTTAGCAGTCCATGAAAATCAATTATTAAATCGTATTCTGTGTCTCTCAGTTTTTTTATAAATTGATACGCTTCTTTAATATTTTTCAGGCTGGCCGGCCCGAGAATTTTTTTTATCCATTGCTTTCTTTTTGAAATAATAACACGATTCAGGGCTTCATGTCCTGCAACAAGACTGGAAGCAGCTTCCTCAATCAGCCACGTTATATGTGCATCGGGATAGTGTTTCCTGATGGCATTAAGGGAGGGCAGCGTATGTATAACATCTCCAATAGCGCTCAATTTAACGATAAGTATTTTCATATTTAAATTAGCGCACCCTCGGTGCGAACTTTCAGGTTTTACATTAAAAGTTTTACAGCAGCCTCATATACCATATCGACAGTAATGTTTTTCATGCACCTGTGGTCTATAGGACAGTCTGGTTTTAGACAAGGGCTGCAAGGCACCGGCGTCCTTATAATCCGGCTTCTTGGACTACCAGGACTGGTTGTTACATGGTCGGTAGAACCAAATATCGCAATCTGCGGAGTATCAAGGGCTGCCGCAACATGCATCAAACCTGAATCATTTGTAATAAAAAGTTGGCACCTCTCAATTAATGCCACAGCTTCACGAAGGCTGGTTTTGCCGCAAAAGTTGACGCAGGGGTTTCCCATTAATTCAGAGATATAGTGTCCCAGTGCCTTTTCGCCAGGTCCTCCGAATATAGCAATTCTGGCCCCGCTGTATTCCTGCAGCTTAACACTCAGTGCGGCATACCGTTCAGGAAACCACCGCTTTGCAGATCCAAAAACAGCACCGGGATTTATTCCGATAAGTCTGTCTTTTCCTGTAATACCGTGTTTCGCTAATATTTTTTCAGTATGTTTACGCTCTTCGTCTGTTACGACAAGAGTTAGTCGCCTGCCATTTGATTTTAGTGAAGCGCCTTCAAGAATTCCAAGATAGTAATCGATTTGATGGACCCTTTTCAGGGCCGGCGTTAGACGGATACAATGTGTGAGTAATAGATTCCTTGCATCGGTGTTATAGCCGAGTCTGTTTGGGATTCCTGCCAAAACAGCTATCAGGGCGGCTTCAAAAGCATTCTGAAAAAGGATGGCAAGATCGAACTTTTCTTTTCGCAGTTCCTTGCTCAACCGGGGTATGCCGGACAGGCCTTTATGTTTTCCCGCAGCATCGTAAATCAAGATATTATCAATATAAGGATTGTTGTAAAAAATTGGGGCAACCCAGGGTTTTGCGAGAAGGCTTATCTTTGCTTCAGGAAAATTTTTGCGCACAGCTCTGATTGCCGGTGTTGTTATTACAGCATCTCCGACCCAGTTGGTGGAACGGATTAGTATGCGCTTTATCTGTCTAAAACGAAGATCTTTCATTACTGTATTAAATTTTCAAGCCTGTTTTTTATAAAAAGATTGAATTCATTGTCATAATTTTCAAATGATATCTTTATGCCCACAACCACAAGGTCAATTGGCCATGCGATTCTGTTTGCAATTCTGGCATAATCTTTTTCCGTTGTAATAATAAAGTCGGTATCAGATTCTTTTGCTGATTGTAATATCATGTTAAGATCTCTGTCCGTGTACCGGTGATGGTCTGTAAATTCTGAACAACCCGTTACCTTACAGTTAAACCCTTTTACTGTATTGTAAAAATCTATATTTCTTGCAATACCTGAAAAAACAAATACTGAGCGCCCACGCAAGAATTCAAAACCCTGTGTGCACGAATCTTCATAAATTCCTTGGGATGAAATAGCTCCGCCTTTGACGACTTCATATATATATGGAACATGTATGGCCTTGAAAACTGGTTTGCCCCTTGCACAACTTTTTAATTTGTCAGAATTATAGGTACATTCCGGCTCTTTAGCAACATCCGATCTTGTTAGAATAAATGCATCACCACGCATCAGGGCTGAAAGCGGTTCCCTGAGTGTGCCTCTTGGTAAAAGCCGATGATTGCCGAAAGGGCAAATACTGTCAAGCAGCACCAGGTCAATGTCACGCTTGAGCCGGAGGTGCTGGTAAGCATCATCAAGCACAATAACGTCTGGATTAAAACTGTTTAAAGCCGTCATGCCTGCATTAAACCGGTTTTTACCTACAACAACAGGTATGCTTTTCAGCCGGTTGGCCATCATAAACGGTTCATCACCTGATTCGTCAGGTTTCATGAAGATTGTTTTTCCGTCACTGACAATTCCTCCGGTTTTTTCCGCAAGCCCTTTATATCCCCTGCTGATTACTGCTACTTTGTAACCCAAGCCTTTTACCAGCTCGGCAACATGAATAGTCATTGGAGTCTTGCCTGTGCCTCCAACTGTAATATTCCCAATTGATATTACTATACAGGGAAGTTTTTTTGACCTTAATACACCTCTATTATAAAAAGCTTCTCTGGTTTTAACGGCGCCGCCGTAAATAAGGGAAAGCACGAATAATAAAGAATCGAAAGAAATAAGACCGGCTTTCCTTTTACTGGTCATAATGCTTTCGATTTTTTTTAAAATATTGTTCATAAGTTATATATGTAACCGTTCACGGTTGTCGGTTCACAGTTCACAGTTTTTTCAATGAACTATGCACGATTGAAGCATTTTGGATATTGATTTCAAGTCGTTAATTAATTCTTTCGCATCTAAATCAGAAAATATAAATCTGTGTTTTCAGCTCCGCAACCTATCCTTGTGCAATATTTATAACCTAAATTGAGCTATTTTTAGTTTGATCTGCACTGATCTCTTGCGCATCAGCAATTCCCGCTGCAAAACAGATTAACATGCTGGAATTACTGTATTTTGTCTAAATGAGTTTACGAAAAAATTCCTAACATATTGATATTGTTCATTTTTTTGTAAGTAGATTTTTATTGCGATATCAAGTAGTTACAGTTTTCGTCGTAAACTCTTTTTGGTAATTTGTAATGATTTTAATATGTTAAGTCGTTTTGCAGCGGGAATTGCTGCTTGCGCATCAAGGATTCGCGAAAATCCTCGACATATCCATTGGTATGCCTGCGGTTTTCGCAAACCCTTATACATCAAGATCTCAGCACATTTCTTCCCCAAAAATCGCTCAACTTAGGTATAAACCTTCTGTTTTTTTCAACCGTGAACCGATAACTGTAAACCGTGAACGGTTACTTATATATTTAAAGCTCTTTCCCACTCAACTATTTGACGATATCTGTATATTTTTCAATTCTTCAATTGGCATTCTATAACTTTTAGAGTTTTTTCAACAGCCCCCTTATTGGCGTTAAAGACTCTAAATGCTTTTTCTCCCATATTCCGGGCTTTATCGCTATCACTGAGAATATCAGCTATTGTTTTATAAAGGCTGTTTGCATTTTCTACCTGGACAGCTCCGCCTGAATCCACAAACATTTGCGATATATGTGCAAAATCGCTCATATATTGTCCAAATATTATTGGTTTGGAAAATGCAGCGGGTTCAAGCGGATTGTGGCCGCTTAAAGCTACAAGGCTTCCGCCGACAAAAGCCACATCCGCAATTGCATAAAGCCTCTTTAAAATTCCTATAACATCAACAATAATCACATCAAATTTTTCGTCTTTATCTATATTCTTGAAGTCTTTCATAAGAATTGAAAACAATCCGGCGGATTTGCATAATTTGAGTACAGACCTTGCACGTTCCGGATTCCTCGGGACAACGACAAGAACGGTATCAGCAAAATTTTTTCTGATCCTTGAAAAAGCGTCAATAAGTATTGATTCTTCGCCTTCGTGAGTACTTCCGGCCATTAAAATTTTTTTAACCGGCTGATAAATATGCATAGATTGTTTTAATAATTCAATTTCCTTTTCTGAAACAGGATCATATAACTGATCGAATTTAATGTTTCCTGTAGTTGATATCATGTTTGAAGGGATACCAAGAAGCATGAAGCGCCTGGTATCTTCAATGGACTGGGTGCATATTTTTGCAAAAGACAAAAATAATTTATTAAAAATAAATGAAAAACGTTTATATCCCTTAAAAGATCTATTAGAGAGCCTGGCATTGATCAGAATAACCGGCACATGGCGTTTTTTCATCTCAAATAGAAAATTTGGCCAGATATCCGACTCAACGATAATAACTATGGCTGGATCTATTTTCCCTGTAATATATTTTACAGAAAACAGTAGGTCAAAAGGAAAGAAAAATATTGAATCCACATTTTTTTTAAAAAGCTTATTTGCTATCTCAAAACCTGTTTTGGTTGAAGCTGAGAAAACGATTCTTTTATCTTTGAAACGTTCCTTCAATTTCATGACAAGAGGAACAGAAGAGAAAACTTCTCCAACCGATAACGCATGTATCCATATGGGCTTGTCCCTTTTGAATAATATGTTTTCTGGGAGCCTCCTTACCCCCAGTCTTTGCAGAAATGTTTTTCGCCTTTTTTCAGACAAAAGAATAATCGGAATTATCAGGGGAATACCGACGGTGATTCCTATTGTAAGTATAATATTATACAGAGTGATCATTCATAAACCCAAAGGTAACAGTTTACGGTTCACGGTTTTATGTTTTGATCAACCGTAAACCGTGAACCGTGGAACCGTGAACCTGAGTAGTCACATCAGTCGGCGTTGAGTAAAATCAGTATCCCAAAACATGAGAAAATCAGGTTTGCAGACCAGGCAGCAACCAGAGGGGAAAGCATTTCTCCATATCCAAGCGACACACAGAAACTATGAAGAATCCAGTAAAGAAACGCAATGCCTATACCGCATACCACATTAACAGGCAGTCCTTCCTTGATTTTTCTTTTAAAAGCTATTCCAGCTCCTATCAAGCATACAATTAAACAGACAAGGGGAAAAGCAATCTTGGCATAAAGATCCACCCTGTAAATTGTGGCCTCGTATCCTTCAGCCTCAACCTTTTTGATATAATTAAAAAGTTCGTTAAAGCTCATTTCTTCAGACTTTTTAATTATCCTCTTTAAATCCTCAGGCAGAAAATCCAGGTTTTCAACCTTTTCTTTATATAATTTTATCCTGTACTGATTGCTTGCCTGGTTTAAATTTTGCTCAATAATTTCATACAAGAACCATTGTCCGTCTTTGTATAAGCCTTTTTTTGCATCGATCCTTCTTACAAGCCTGAAGTCTTCATCAAAAGCATTAATGCTTATTCCAAAAATAGCTTTTTCTGCAGGGTTGTAATAGGTTATGTGTGTTATTAAGCGGTTGCTCTTGATCCAGATATTTTTTTCCTTAGAGATAACAGCAGATTCTTTTTTTACCTCTTTCAGCCATATTTCATTTGCCCTTTCCATAGTTATCGGCACTATTACCTCTGAAATGAAAAAGAGCAATAAACTGAGTATAAGGCCAATTATAAAAATCGGCTTTAAAAGGTAATAGATACTTACACCACTGCTTTTAAGAGCAATCAGCTCATTATTTTTAGTCATCAGCCCAAAGACAATTATAACTGACAGCAGAATACAAACAGGTATTATCTGGGCGATTATAAAGGGAATTTTGAAGATAAGAAAGACAAGGATTCTTGAAAAAGGGAGCCCGGCTTCCATAAAGTTGTCAATCTTTTCAAAAAAATCAACTGATATATATATGCTTATGACCGCAGCCAGTACAAAAAACAGGCATTTGAAAATTTCTCCGGTCAAGTATTTATGTATAATAGACATAAAGCAATTAAAGTGCCTAAAGTATGTTAAAGTGCCTAAAATGCCTAAAGTTAAGGAATGCTGCCATTTTATATATTCCTTAAGTCATCAATGCACAAGAAGAACAAACTCTAAGGAATGGTGATTAAACAACTTATCCATTTTATAAGTGCTGGCTCAGAAGAGGTTTAGAGATATATTCCCAAATGGTAAAGTTATTTAAAACTCAATCATAGATAGCTTTGGATTATCAATTAGCGCGCCGAAGGCGTACCATAACTTTAGGCACTTTAATATACTTTAGGCACTTTAGACACTATTTTTTTAAGAAACGAATCAATCATTACAGGACGGTCATTAGCCGTTCTTACAAATAGATAAAGCCCTATTCCTCCGATTACAATATTCGGCATCCACATTCCTATTAACGGTGGATAAACACCAGCTTCGCCGAAAACCCATCCTGCAGACAGCATCAAATAGTAAAGCAGAAAAAAAATCAGGCCAAACCCTAAGCCAAATGCCCGCTTTGCTGATTTTGACTGTACTCCCAATGGAACGCCAAGAAGACCAAGAGCAAAACAGGCAAAAGGAATTGAGAATTTTCTGTGAAATTCTATAAGTGCGGCATAGTATTTTGAATCTTTATTAACAGTATCTTTTAAATACTTGTTCAGCTCAACTATGCTCATTTCCTTTTCATCTTTTCGTCCTTTTTTTGTCGTGACGGATTTTTTCAGATCAAGATTTATGTCGTAAGTATCAAAAGTTATCGAATGAACTGTATTGTTCTCAATATCAACCTGATTAATTGTCCCATTGTGCAGCCGCAGGTGAAAAAGGAGTTTGTCCGGTTCGCTGTACATTTCTCCTCTTGGAGCTACAATTGTACTTATAATGTTTTTTGTTCTTTGATCTTCAATAAAAATATCTATTAGAGCCTTATTCTTTAAGTCGATTTTATTCATATAAAGCATAACGCCTTCAAAATTATCATTGAAAGTCCTTTCTTTCATTCCAATATTGACATTGGATAAAGCTACTTCATATGTCAATTTTTCAAAAGACTGCCTTCCCCATGGCAGTCCATATATAGTCATAAAACCTGTAAGCATGCATCCTATAAGGCAGAAAAGAAGTACGGGAGGAAGAAGTTTGTAAATGCTCACGCCTCCGGCTTTAAGGGCAACAATTTCGTTGTCGCTTGACATACGGAAGAAGGTCAGCAGAACAGTTGTCATAACAGACATGGGGATTACAAACTCGAGAAAGTGCGGCATTGAATATATAAGCAGCAACATAACATCAAACAGGCTGATCCCGTAATTTACGATCATATTTGTAATATCGAGAATCTTTGTCAGTAGAAAAATAAAGTTGAAAAACAAAAGATTGATGACAAAAGGAGGGATCATCTCTTTGAAAATATATTTATATATAATAGAGTTGATTTTCATAAGTATTTCTAAAAGGAAGGAAACTCGATTAAGTTATTATGGCATCTTTCAAAATAGGTTAAACCTAAGTTGAGCGATTTTTTGCGAATATATGTGCTGAGATCTTGATGCATAAGGATTTGCAAAAACCGCAGGCATACCCGCGGATATGTTGAGGATTTTTGCGAAGCCTTTATGCGCAAGAGATCGGCGCAGATCGAGTAAAAAATCGCTCAATTTAGGTTATAACAACTGTCAGCCTCCAGGGTAAGACAGTTCAGTTCCTTTTCAAGGAGATTCCGGTATCTCATTAAATCATCTTTGCCGGCATCTTTGGGGACATAGAATGGATTGCCATAAATACCCAGGCATTTTGTAAAAGGATACGGAAGAATAAAGCGATCCCAGCTTGCAAAAACCTTGATTTTCTTTGCGCTGCAACTGAAAGGCAAAATAGGGTATCCGGTTTCTCTTGCCAGAATGATTATTCCTAATTTTACTTTGAATCTTGGTCCCTGGGGTCCATCCGGTATAATTAAGCCGGGCCTTTGTTTTTCTTTAATATTCTTAATCAGCCCTGATAATGCTTTAATCCCGCCTCTTGTTGTTGAACCGCGAAAAGCTTCATGTCCTTGTCTCTTAAGTATCCTTGCCACAAATTCACCGTCTTCTGAACCGCTTACCATAGCGGTTCCAGCCAATCCCCTGCACAGATAGTTCAAAAGCAGAAGTCTTGAGTGCCATGCTGCATAGATGAATTTTTTTGAGTTAAAAATTGGCCTTACTTTCTCAAATCCTCTCAATTCTATCTTCATTGTATAAAATAGAATATCAATTAAAAACTTGCCAAGAATACCGACAAGTTCCCATTTGATTTCAGCGAATTTATTTTTCTGCTTTATTCTTTTAATATTTTTTCTCCATCATACTTAGAGCTATTTCAGCTACTCGTTCTGAAGCACCGGGTACCCCCAGCATGTCTCTTATTTCAAAAAGCTCTTTCCTCAGCTTTTGCAGCCCTTTTGCGTCATTTAACATATTAAATGCAATATCAGCTATATTTTCCGGGGATGCTTCATCCTGTAATAATTCCGGGACAATATTTTTCCCTGCAATAAGGTTTACAAGACCGAAATTTTTAACCTGTACCATTAATCTGCCTAACCAGTAGCTTACAGGAGATACCTTGTAAATTATTACTGTTGGAGTGCAGGAAATCGCTGCTTCTAATGTAACAGTACCGGATGCAGCTACAGCTATGCTGCACATTTTAAAGACGTTTTTAACATCTCCTGTCGCTATCTGGTAATTACATATTTCTTTATGCTTTTTTAATATTTCTTCAACGTGTTTTGTTTCAACAGAGGGAGCTGTGGAAATTATGAATTTTATGTTCTTGAGTCTGCCTTGTAGAATCCTGGCGGCATCAAGCATTACTGGAAGATGTCTTATAACCTCTCTGTCACGGGAACCCGGCAGAAGGCCTATAACCGGCATTTTATGGTTTTCATTTCCAACTGTTTCCAAAGTGTCTGAATGACGGAGATAATTTTGAGTATAATTGTCCAGCAAGGGGTGCCCTACAAATGTTACCGGCACTTTGTGTTTTTTGTAAAAGTCTTCCTCAAAGGGCAGGATAACAGCAATATGATCCACAAGTTTTCGAATTATTTTGACGCGGCCCGGTCTCCACGCCCAAACCTGAGGACTGATATAATATAAAACAGGTATATTGAACTTTTTAGCGGCGGCTGCAATTTTAAGGTTAAAATCAGGGAAATCTATTAATATAACAAGGTCCGGCTTAATACTTTTTAAGTGTCTTTTAACATTGGCAATCGCCTTAAAAAGATTTGATATTTTGGAAAACACCTCGGTTATCCCGACAACAGACAGCTCGGATGCATCAACCAGGATCTCAACTCCCGCATCCCTGAGAGCTTGCCCTCCGATACCTGAAAAATGTATCTTATTGTTTTTATTACATATAGACCTTACAAGCTTTGACCCGTGAAGATCGCCGGAAGCTTCACCAGCTATAATCATAATATGTTTCGGTTTCATAAGCTATTCCATAGGATTACCGTAACCGTTCACGGTTACATATAGCTCCTTGAATCTAAAAAGATAACATATGACTCAGGACGGGTACCATGGACAAACTTGTTTGTCCGTGCCCTTTTTCTGTTCAATGATGGGAACTGTTGGTAAGAAAAAAAATTTCAAAAACACACCTAACCGCAATCATTGAAGTACCGAGCAGTTCTTCTCTTTCGTTACTTTGTATTGATGCCCTTTGCACGGACAAACAAGTTTGTCCATGGCACCCTGAGTACTGACAAAAGACTACGGTAAAACCTTTTCATGGTGCCTAATGGAGTGTTGGAGTCGGTGCCTTATTACTCAGTGAATACCGCTAAAGAAGGCTTCCGTTAGACTTGCTGATCTGATTCATAATGCTTAAAGCTGTCTTTAAAGCATCGCGTCCCATTAGTCCCGTAACTTCAGGGATATTACGATTTTGTACCGATTTTACAAAGGATTTAAGCTCATCTTCCAGAGCGTCACTTTTTGTAAAGCAGAGCTGTTTTATTTCCATGCCCGGGATAAGGCTGTTTGAACTTTTTTCGTTCTTTCTAATTACGGTTATTTCATGATTTGCAAAATCAACAGAAATATATGCATCTTTTTGGAACAGCCTGATTTTCCTTTCATTTTTTGTTGAAATTCTGCTTGCCGTAACATTTGCGACACATCCATTTTCAAATTCCAAACGAGCATTTGCTATATCAACATGTTTTGAGATTACAGGTATGCCTGCTGCATGAATACTTTTTATGCTATACTTGACAAAGTTCAGAATTATATCTATATCATGAATCATAAGGTCCAGAATTACGCTGACATCTGTGCATCTTTCTTTATATATACTCAAGCGATGTGATTCTATAAACCTTGGATTTTTAACAAAATCCTGCAAGGCAACAACAGCAGGATTGAACCTTTCAAGATGCCCGACCTGTATAATAAGGCCCTTTGATTCTGCAATTTTAATCAGTTCGTCAGCCTCTTCAAGAGTTGTTGTTATCGGCTTTTCGATAAGAACATCAATGCCATTTTCAAGAAAATTTTTGCTGACGGCAAAGTGGGCAGGCGTAGGAACGACTATACTAACGGCATCGACTTTTCCGAATAGATCTTTGTAGTTTGTATATGCAGATATGCCAAAATTTGCCGCTGTGTTTTCGGCTTTTTCTTTTTCTATATCAACAACGCCGACAAGTTCAACTTCATCCATTCCTGCATACTTTTCAGCATGAAATTTACCAAGATAACCTGTACCTATTACACCAACACGAAGTTTTTTCATTTATTGTTCTATTTTCTTATTTATTATAAAAGTTCACCACAGAACAACACGGAGTTTCACTGAAAATTGTAAACAATGAGTGTAACCACTCGGGTTCACAGTTCCAGGGTTCACGGTTCAAGGTTAGAGAGCAATAAAAATTGAACGAGGCAACCAACCGTGAACCGTGAACCTAACAACCTGAACAGTTACGATAATTCAGTGTAATTCCGTGAAAATCCGTGGTGAACTATTACGATTTAATCTTTATTGTTTATAGCAACTATAGCAATCCCAAAATTGTCTGCCAATGCTATCATTTCTTCTCTGTCAAAAACAACGGCCTTTCCTGCTTCAATAGCCAGAGCCTTTGCGCCTGCTTCATGCATGGTCATGATTGTCTGCGCACCGATAGCGGGCATGTCAAACCTGATATCCTGAGTTGGTTTGCAAACCTTAACAACTACAGCGGTTCCATTGCCAAGTTCTCCGCCTCTTTTTATTGTGGCATCAGTTCCATCAATAGCCTCTACGGCAAGGACTGATCCGCCTCCCACAACAACGCATTGACCTATATCAAGGCGTCCAATCTCCTTTGCATATTTCCAGCCCAGGTCAATATCGGCTTTTTCCGACCTGGTTGGCTTTCGTTTTGTCCAGCATCCTTCCTGAGCCAGAATGTCGGGGAGTAAGAATGTTGAAGCGCTTATTTTGATGCCCTCTTTTTCAAGGGTTCTGGCAAAGGCACTCAAAATTCCATCGTCATGTGTATGTAGCATGCCTGCAAAAAGAGAGAGGGCTTTCATATCCGGTTTTAAATCTTTAAAGTCCGAAAAGATACTTGTCTTACGAATGGCGCCCATCATGACGGCTTCGCTTATATTGTGCTTTTTAAAAAAACTAATGAGACGCTTCAACTGCCCCAGATGCATCCATTCTA
>Ga0255432_1092_pt1 | contig 15484 bp, 18 predicted proteins | sample ANMaggSeSYBR02I6_FD_182656 | JGI IMG/M metagenome (GOLD analysis project Ga0255432, IMG submission 182656) | Sediment cell enrichment communities from methane seep in Santa Monica Basin, California, United Staets - ANME aggregate JGI... | ecosystem: Environmental > Aquatic > Marine > Cold seeps >...
TCACTTAACAATTATCGCTCAATAATTAACACATAATATAACACTAATATAAGTTAAAGGTTATGATAAAATGCCAAAACCTCTTGTAGTCGGAAATGGGTCCCTGTTAGTGAACCTTGACAGGAACGCAAGCATACGGGACATGTACTTCCCCCATGTAGGAGATGAGAACCACGTAAACGGCCGGCACTGCCGGGTAGGAGTGGTGGTCGAGGGGAAAAACTTGGGATTGGTATGCCTTATAGGAGACGACTGGGTCTCCAGGCCTGGTTATAAGAAAGATACATTAGTTACCGACTCCTCCTTCCACAACGACCGGCTCGATATTGATCTGAGGTTCAACGAATGCGTGCATCCTTTCGAGAACGTGTTCATTCGCAAGATAGCAAAAAACAAATGAAATGAGTGTAGGTTTTCTCTCGTATGAGTTTCCACCGAAAATTTTTGGAGGGGTTGGGGTACATGTGACCGAACTGGCAAGACATCTTGCAGAGAGTATCCAGCAAGTGCATGTGTTCACATCACATGTGGAAGGATTGGACTGCCAGAAGGCAGGAAGTGTGTTTGTGCACAGGTCATCTAAACCTGTTGTACCTGCATCGAACAATTCCTGTAAGATGTTTGGAAAGATATTAACAAATTTCAATGTGCCAGGGATTATGGAGAAACATCTTTCAAATGACAAACTTGACCTGCTGGATACACAAGAAAAATTGATCCAGCTGGCTGCAACAGAAGCTAAAAATGACACAGGACTGCCCCTGGTGATGACTGCGCACAGTACGTACAGTACCGGGATCAACATGCCCAAGCCAGACAGGCTGGACGTTTTTAAAAAGCAGAATGTGGTGGATAAGTTGGACAGGTTCAATGTAGAATCAAGATACATGCAAAGAGAACTTAACCAAGCCTTTGGAATTACACCACATGTTGAAGGATTGGACGGCCAGAAGGCAGGAAGTGTGTATGTTCAAAAGTCATCTAAACCTTTAGTACCTGCATCGAACTATTCAAGTAAAGACTTTGAAAGGGTCATGACCAATTTAAATGTGGCAGGGATGGTAGAGAAACATCTTTCAAATGCAGAACTTAACCTGTTGCATTCGCATGGAGGATTGATCCAGCTGGCTGCAACAGAAGCTAAAAATAACACAGGACTGCCCCTGGTGATGACGGCCCACAGTACCGAGATCAACAGGCTTAGTCCAGACAAGCTGAGTGTTGTTATGGAGCAGAATGTAGCGGATAAGGTGGATTGGTTCATTGCAGTATCGAAATACATGCGAAGAGAACTTAACCAGACCTTTGGTATCAATTACAATAAGATCACTGTCATACCGAACGGCGTGGATACTGCGATCTTCAAACACCAGAAAGCGGATGATATCCGCAGGAAATACCAGCTTGATAACAGGTTTGTCGTGCTTTTCGTCGGCAGGGATGACCCACAAAAGGGTGTGAAGTACCTGGTCAATGCCGTGAAGAACCTTGCCAGTCAGATACCTGAGATCATGCTTGTCATGGTCGGCCATCAGGATATTTATAACGATAAAAATATCCTCTGCCTCCCGCGTGTTAGCAGGAGCGAACTCGTCAAGTTACATTCCCTTTCCGATGTGTTCGTGCTGCCCAGTGTCTATGAGCCGTTCGGTATTGTCCTCCTGGAGGCCATGGCATGCGAGACCCCGTGTATTGGAATCCGGACTGGCGGGATGCCTGATATCATAGACCATAACAGGACAGGGCTTCTGGTGGAGCCGAGGAGTGATCATGGGCTTTCAGAGGCGATCTCCAGGTTATACCACGACCCTGAAAAGCGGTACAGAATGGGTAAAAAAGGAAGGGAAAAGGTAATCTCAGATTTTAACTGGAAGGATATTTCGGATAAGACCATTAAAGTATACCAGCAGGTGCTGCATTAGAGCTGTTCGTTCCAGGTTTTTCAACGTATAGGAAAATATATACTTTCTTGAGGAAAGTCTGGCGAAATCGTAATATGGTTTTGGGATTGTACTATTTACGACATTCCTGGAAAGGTATTTCAATAGTGATCCACATATATTTCATTAATAATATCAATTATCGGAGTGAAAATTATGGAATATCTTGGCATAACAATCACAGCTGATTCCACCAGTAAGGAGATCGTACCAATTGCAAAGGCAATTCATGAATTGTTGGGACTTCCCATCACCATGCGTACGCTGAACAACCTGGGTGTGAGGATTGAAAAAGGTAAAGTACTGGACTATAAATATACCGGACCTACTCTGGAAAAGGCACTTGAGACCAACTCAACCATCAGATCTATCCCTAAGATAGGGGACTATTCCGGCATACCTGTAGTGGTGACCACTATTAAAAATGAAGACGGATATGGAATTGCTGCTATAGGAATTGTGGATGTGGTCGGTACTGTTGACCTGGGAGTAGCTTTTGGAAATTATCCTGAGATAGTCAACCAGGTAAGTGATATACTGAAATCCAGGGTAATCACACCTTAATACAGAGGGCAGTTATTCTATAGTTCCCATCTGTCATCTACAGGAAATTGTTCATTTATCCACATCAAGACACGCCCGCCGTGTATGATATAATATTCCCTGGACAGCACTGGGACGTCATTGAATATTCCCTCTCCCTTTTTCATTCCGATATTGAGGATATCCCTTCTGGTCTCTAACTTGTGTTTCCTCAATATCCGCCCTATTGGGATGTCGGCCCGTATCAGGTCAGCTTTCATGCCGGGAGGTATCAGGTCTATAGGGGCAAGTGAGCGGGCGAACACATAGGGCTTTCCCGAAACCTCAAGCACGACCTCCCTGTGGTTCACAGGGTCATTTTGCCTGATGTCCAGCAGTTCTGCTTCTGCTTCGGTAGCCTCTCCCACATCCTGGATCCGGGTCACAACATCTACATGCTGCTTTGTCATGACTTCCAGCAGGTATGTAACCGACCCGTCTGTTCCTGCACATATTCGTAGGGTGGTTGGGATATCAAGGGTTGTTAGCTTGTCCAGGGGTCCGGGTTCCATCCTCACACCTGAATTATGAAACAATTATTCCCTGACTTCTTTTTTCGCCATGTTGCGCCGCTGTTTTGAAGTATAGCCGGTGGCATTATTCAGGAATTCCCTGAATCTCCTGTTTGTATCGAGTATTTCCTCGTCAGGGACGTTCGGGTTAGCTATTGTATCCACTCTTAACTTTTTATCTATAATACTGGCCTCAACACGCTGAAGTGCGCCGTAACTGACGATGAGTTTTCCATCCTCTTCGGTCACTGGAACCTTGAAACTGTCCTGCAATACTTCTTTTATGCGGTCCATTTCAGGCTTGAATCCTCGCTTTAACTTGTATTCCTGAATTTATATCACCTTTATGTGTCTGTTAATTGCATAATGATAAAATACTTTGCATTTTTTTCGTAGTATGCCAGAATAACAAGATTTTGGAAGGAATGCAAGAAGCATTTAATGTGCTCCACCACTAAGATTTAACCCAATTACTCCAATTATTATAAGCCCAAGTGATATTATTTTCAGTGCAGTTACCGGTTCCTTGAACCACAATACTCCCACAGCTACGATAAGTGCAGTTCCTATGCCTGCCCATATTGCATAAGCAACACTTACATCGATCTTTTTAAGGGCAAATGTCAATGAACCAAGGCTAAGCAAATAAAAGATGATTATTAATATTGACGGAACTGCTTTAGTGAAACCATAGGATAATTTCATGCATGTGGTGCCAGCCACTTCAAAAATTATTGCTATAATCAAATAGAATAGACTCAAAAAATCACTCCTGTGATTTTACACAATAATATCATCATTCCAATTCCAGCCGCTCCAACAACTCAGTCAAACTCGTAGAAAGCACGACAGACCTCTCGATCATCAAGTTCACTACCCCCTCAATCCCAAGTGTCCTGAAATCTGTCCGCAGTCCGTACACAGGCTTACCCAGGGCATGGGCATATCCTATCTCCCACGCCGTGCCCGAATCCACATCCACACCGTCCAGCACTGCTACCAGTATATCAGCCTTATCAATGGCTGCCACGTTCTTGCTAAATATGGACTCCTGTCTGGCATCCAGTTCGGAATCAATCTCGTTTGAGTGCTCCTGAGGCAGGAAGACACCCATACCTATTCCTTCCAGCTCATCTCTTAGCCTGCTATTAAAATCGCATTCAGCCTCTGAAAAAAGCGGTGCTGCAAGGTATATATTTATCATGAAATCTAAATGGTCGCTAAAGGCAAATAAGTTTTCTAAACGGATGACCAGGGATTCGCTTGTTATTCAATCGATGTCAACTTTTCAATTTTTCCTTCTGAATAATACTCTATACTATACGGTTTTAGATTCATGATAACATATTCCGGATCGTCCGGCCCTGAAAATAAATTCCCGAGCATTGGATTCCAGAATTCATTTTTTGATTTTTCATCATCAAGTATCTCAATGTTGGCATCCATTACAACATAAGGCTTATTGATATCTTCAAGGTCTTTTCCATTCCAGGTTTTAATACAGCCTTTTGGATTATTTTTAATATGTGACATCTTTATAGAGCTTTTATGTGTAGCCGTCATCATCGAAAGGTCCGGAAAACCAACTGTAGCTAAATACCTAACCCTGGGAACAGGATGCTGCTCGCTTTGAACAGTTGCAAACGCCGATATATTCACTCCTACTCAACTGAAGTTTTCACCAATCCTAAATCCTATATACATTTACCGATTATAAAAAGTGCACAGCACCGGAGCCTGCTGATAGGGACTGACCTAAGGGGATTTTAGAGTAACGGTATACTCCATAGAAATTATACCATGCCCGAATATAACGATTCAAGCCTATGGCAAGGATGGATATTGCATACAGGTACAAGTATTGGATTTCGTGCAGTAATACTGGCTTTATTTCGCCAGGCTTTCCCTTAGCACTTCCAGCCCGCGCTCCAGTGCCTCATCGATCTTTTTCGCATAAGAACCCCCGCCCTGTGCCAGTTCAGCCCTGCCGCCGCCGCCGCCGCCAACGACCTTTGACATTTCCCTGACAAGGTCACCTGAGTTTGCACCATTTTCCAGTGCCTTATCACCGGCTGCCGCTACGATCTTTGCCCCGCCCAGCTCGCTGGCCAGTAGTGCAACTACATCGGATTCTTTAGTGAACTTAGCTGCCGCCTTTACCAGCTCTTCGATATCTGCCCCGGGCAGGGTACGGGCTATAACCCTGAATCCGCCAATGTCCACTGCATCTGACATCAACGAATCCACCCTTGCCGAGGCCAGGTCTTCCTTCAGCCTGGCGTTCTCCTTCTTGAACTCCTTCCATTCATTGAAGAACCTGGCAGTGGTCTCAGGCAGGTGTTCAGGTGCAACCTTCAATTCATCGGCGCTCAGCCGTAGCAGGTCGTCCAGTTCCTGCCAGCGCTTTACTGCCGCATCGCCTGCCGCATACTCAAGCCGTTCCACGCCGTCCTGTATCCGCTCTGTCTTTAGTATCTTAATAGGACCAATAAGCCCGGTATTGCTAACATGGGTGCCGCCGCACGCCTCCACGTCATCCCCCACCCTGAGCACCCGAATCTGTTTACCCGGCGGCACACCGCCCTGATACAGTACGAACCCGAACTTCTGCTCGGCCTCGGTCCTGTCCATCCAGGTGATCTCCACAGGGATGTTGGCCATCACTGTCTGGTTGGCTATAAGTTCGATCTCCTTGAGTTCTTCATTGGTAATGCGTTTGAAATGGGACAGGTCCAGACGTGCCCGCTCAGCGCTCTTCTGGGCGCCAGTCTGCCAGATATGGTTGCCCAGCACCTTCTTGGCAGCATCATTCACTACATGGGTGGCAGTATGGTGGCGCATATGTGCCAGCCGTCTCTCTCTATCCACAGCCCCGTCCACAGTATCCCCTGGTTCCAGGTCGATCATGTCCTCAAAAATTGTATGAAAAATCACGCCCTGTTCTATCCGGACGTCAACCACTTGGTAGGTGGAGTTCCCTTTTGTGATGATACCGTGGTCATGAGGCTGCCCACCGCCTTCAGGATAGAACTGGGTCCTGTCAAGTATGACATTGCCGTCAATAACTGCCACGACCTTTGCCTGGAATTCAAGCTCTTCAGGCAGGTCATAATACGACTTCTCTGTATCAGGCAGGTTCTCTATACCGGGAATAACTTGTTCAACCTCTTCCTTATCCTCTGCTTTGCTGTGGCTTTCAGCCACAAGTGAGTAGAATGTATCTGGCAAATCTATCCTCAGGCCGATCTCTTCTGCCACATCTGCCGTGATCTCAGGAGATATGCCGTGGGTGTCATACATCTGGATGATCTCACCTAGTGGGAATTCCTCGCCCTTATCCATATAATGTCGTGCGCTCTTTGCAACCAGACGCCGTCCACGCTCCAGGGTATCGGCATACTTGTCTTCCTCTCTGTCAAGTATCTCTACAATAGTTTTTAGACGCTCACTGAACTCAGGATACTCGGGCAGCTTGTCTATCTGCATGGTAACGATGTCTGATATTGGTACATCCATGCCTGCCTCAGCCATAAGCCGCAGGGTCCGGCGCAGTACCAGACGTGCCAGGTATCCTGCCTTTACATTGGATGGGATGATACCATCCCCGAACATAAATGCCAGACACCTGCTATGGTCAGCGATGGCGTATACCCTTTCTACAGGTTCCATAATAGCCTGCAGTTCTTCAACCGGAATGCCGATCTCGGCCGCCACTTTCTTGCGCAATTCCATAAGGTTGGCCTGTCCTGTGATATCCATCAACCCGGCAAACTTTGCGTTTTTGGCCAGGATATTGGCATATTCGGGGTCGTCCAGTCTGTGCTCTACACCTGCAAGGTCCATTAGTTCACTGACTACCTCCGGGAACACAGCATCATAGATGGTGGGCGAACCCTTGCTGGCCCATACGAATCTCTCAAGACCGTAACCCGTGTCCACGATGTAATTGTCCATCTTCACATATGGGTCTCCCTTGATCATGATATCCCCGCCCTTTTTCTGCTGCAGGTCCATGAACACCAGTGTGGCTACCTCAAGCCCGGCCACCAGCACTTCTACACAGGGCCCGGCATTACCGCCGCCGGCCCATGGTTCTTCTTTATAGGTCACGGCATTGGGGTCTGTACCCAGGTCATTTAGCAGGGCATCACAATATTCTACTGTCTCGTTCTTCCAGTAGATCTCTTTTTGTGGATTATTAAAAGCATGATGCGCCATCATCTCGAAGTTTGTGAGATGACGGCCGCTGCGTCCTACTGAATCAAGGTCAGGTAAGCGGATGCACGGCTGGCTGATGGTAAGGGGATTGGCTGGAGGCGGTACCATTCCAGAGGTGACGAACGGCTGGAAATCGGCAATACTTGCAATGGTGAGGTAGATATCGTCCCGCCACCTGGCAATAACAGGGTACCTGTCCACCCTTGTATGGTTGTGCTCCTCGAAGAAGGAGAGGAACTTCTCCCTCATCTGTGAGAGGTCGTACTGCTTTGTGAAGACCGGGCTGCCTATGAATGAGTACGGATCGCATGGTGCGTCTCCGCATGTTATTCTGTCCGGGTCCCGTGTCCAGTAGGCACTGCCGCATTTTGAGCAGGTTTTTCTCTCAAATCCGTTCTCAAAGAAATAATTAAGTTGGTATTCGTCCTCAAGCATAGTATTCCCTGTATTGGTGATATTGAGTTTTAATGGTCTTTATGCTGAAAAGGTTTGTGCAGGAAGACCATATCAGGATGTTTTAATAATTGTTTTTATGGCATCTGCATTTTCCCGGGTGGACGGGGTGTGGTTATTCAAGCAGTGGGATTGGGGTTTGGTGCAGTATGGATGAGCTGGGTTTTGTTTGCATCTTTTTTTTGGGATATGTGATAATTTCCGCAGGTTTTATCGTTTATGCCGCAGTAAATAGCTTATTCTTTATAATCCAAACAATTTAATTAATTGATACAACATATCGGGATGAAAAATGTCAGAATCAGAAATAAATATACAAAACGTAGTTGCATCGACTAAATTAGCAGATAGTTTTGATCTTGTTAAAATAGAGTCAGCACTCGAAGGTGCAGAGTACAATAAAAAAAAATTTCCTGGCATGGTCTATAGGGTAACTGATCCCAAAGCTGCCTTTTTAATTTTCACTTCAGGGAAAGTAGTTTGTACAGGCGCAAAGAACGTTGCAGATGTGAGAACTGTCATAAAGAACCTGGCAGATAAGATCGAATCCCTCGGTATCAAAGTCGATAAAAATCCGGGGATCACTATTCAGAATATCGTGGCATCAGCGGACCTGGGCGCAAAGTTGAACCTTAATGCAATTGCAATCGGATTTGGTTTTGAAAACATTGAATATGAACCCGAACAATTCCCTGGACTTGTCTATAGGATCGCTTCCCCAAAGATCGTGGTGTTGATATTCAGTTCAGGAAAACTGGTCGTTACCGGAGGGAAATCGCCTGATGATTGCAATAGGGGAGTCGAGATCGTAAGGGAACAGCTTGAAGGCATGTCCCTGCTCTGAAGGTCATCTAACTGGTGTTTATTTTGTCATCCTATCGTGAGGCAGTGGCACAGAATTTTATTGTTGATGATGAGGTGAAAGACTTCATTAACAGGGAGGACCGTGACTTTCGGGTCTGCACATCATGCAGCGGTCCCGTACTTGTGCCCCTGGATATGGCCCGTGCCAAATCAAGTGATATTGAAATAAAGGTCGGTGACAATACATTGTTCGTGTCTATTGTCATGGCACGGTACACACGGCGTATACACAAGTCCATGCTTGACCAGTATATGTGGTTTCTTGAAAATGGCCAGAGCTGTGAACTTGATTAAAACACTGCAAGAGAACTAAAACAGTACGAGAGAAATAAACCACTGCGAGAGAAATAAGGAAATACTTCGAAGCTGCTATGTGCGAATCCCGAAGGATGGCACGGCCCCGAAAGAATATTCCTGTGGTTCAGGCTCTCCCCTGATGTGATATTTTCGCTGGTTGCGGTTCCCCATACGCTCAAGCTTGTTTTCCCTGTACATGCGGGAAAGGTACGTGGAGACAGTGCTCAGGTTGATATTACCGTAGACCCTGTCGTAATCTCTTTTCACTTCAAGGGATGTGAACCACTGGCCTTTGTATTCGAAATTCAGGAAAAGTTCAAGGCGTTGTTTTATCGTAAGGGACTCGTTCTTCAGTCTGCTGTATTCTTCCTCAGCAATCTGTAGATTACGAGTCCCTCCGATATTTTGTGGTTGGGGTGGTTGGTTGATGTATTGTTTAGTGTAAGTTGGTTGGGTTTGTTGTTGAATCTGTGGTTGAGTTTGTTGTTGAATCTGTGGTTGAGTTTGTTGTTGAATCTGTGGTTGAGTTTGTTGTTGAATCTGTGGTTGAGTTTGTTGTTGAATCTGTGGCTGGGTTTGTTGTTGAATCTGTGGTTGAGTTTGTTGTTGAATCTGTGGCTGAGTTTGTTGTTGAATCTGTGGCTGAGTTTGTTGTTGAATCTGTGGCTGAGTTTGTGGTTGGACCTGTGGTTGAATTTGTGGTTGGGCCTGTGGTTGAATTTGTGATTGGATATGCGGTTGGATTTGTGGCGGTGTGTTCACAGCGGGCTGTGGGGCCTGTTGAACCTGAAGTTGGGATGATTGTGCTGCTACTGCAACATCATGTAAGCTCTTCAACTTATTCACAAGTTCCATTATGGACTCAGGTGTAGGGTTTCCGTCAACCACGGAATTATCAGTCGAACCATTGTCCATGGTTATTTCGAGCTTTATCTTCATCGTCCGTTCCTGTGTTATTTTAGACAGGAATCCAGACGCCCATCCCCTCAGATAGCGGCCGGGTTCCCGTGCTTCGGAAGTATTCCATCCCCTCCGACAATTTGCTGACCGTTACATCGTGAACCAGAAGTGAACTGTTATTCACGTAGTTAACATGTAAAGATGTGTTCAACATAGTATATAAGCGTTTCAGTGGAAACAGAGGTGAATATGTGTATTTATAGCAATTAATAAGTTTAACACTGTTTTTACCTGAAACAAACCAAATTTTTCATTACTTAATGAATACACAGCACCACAACACATTAACTACATAAATATAATCAATTTCAATCTACTTCTATTTTAATTATCTTTCCAATTGAAACAAGGGGGTAAGTTATATACTGATTAACACAGCATTTCACGCCTTAAAACTGTTTATATGAATTCAATACATATATATTTAGTCCCTTGTGCCAGAACTTGTCAATAGCAATTGTAAATGCGTGGATATGATAATACGGCCTTGAAATTATTTACGCTATCAAGCAGGCATATTAAAATATTCTACCATCATCAGTATGAACAAAATCAGTCCAATTCATACACAATACAATTTGTTCACTAAATATCACTACATATTACATGCCAAATTTCTCATTTCATATACCACATTACGAATTACAAATTTCAAATTGTAAATTACACAATAAATATCAATGAAAAGAGACATAATAGCCACAGTGCCTGAAGAGTTGATCATATCCGGGACCATCCTCTACGGTGATGAATTTGAGCCTATTGAAGGATATCTCTGTATAAAGGATGATATTATAAAGGAAGTGGGAACCGACGCCCAGGTGGATGCCCACATGACCGGGCTGGTTGCACCGTGTTTTGTGAATGCCCATACCCATATTGGCGATGCAGTTCTCAAGGACCCGCCAGTCTCTGATCTGGACAGCCTTGTAAAACCTCCCCATGGCCTTAAGCACAGGGTGCTCAACAACACACCTGAAAACGTACTAAAGGATGCCATGGGCAGGACCCTTGAGGATATGGTATTAAGCGGAACATGTATGTTCTGTGACTTCAGGGAGGGCGGCATTAAAGGTGCATCCATACTATCAGAACTCCTGGGCATCTTCAAAAACATTACAGGTATGGTCATGGGCAGGCCGGGAATGCCAGATGGATTAATTCCCGGTGAACTTGGCGAACTCCTTGGAATCGGTAGCGGTCTGGGCTTTAGTGGTGTTAATGACATTCCTTACCACATCCTGGAAGAGGCAGTGGACACTGCACATGATGCAGGTAAATTATTCGCCATACATGCAGGTGAGAAGGACATGTCAGATATTCCTGAAGCTATCGGACTAAAGCCCGACTTTATCGTGCATATGACGTATGCCGGAGATACACACATTAAAGACTTAGCTGATGCCTGTATTCCTGTAGTTGTATGTCCCAGGTCGAATTTCGTGACCAGGGTAGGTTCACCCCAACGTCCACCCATACAAAAGATGCTTGATATGGGAATCACAGTAGGGGTTGGTACTGACAATGTTATGCTTAATTCGGTCAATATGTTCTCTGAAATGGAATTCCTGTCTAAGGTATACAGGCTGGATGACAGACAGGTATTTAAGTTGTGCACGCTTAATGGAGCAAAAATACTTGGGACTGATGAGGATATAGGTTCAATCGTGGATGGAAAACAAGCCACTATCATGGTAATGGACGATGAGTCACCGAATTTATCTAATAGCAGTGACCCTGTTGCCAGCCTTGTCAGAAGAGGGAGACCTGACGACATCAAAGCAATAATAAATGGAAATGGAGGAATTATCCATGGAAAGTAGATTATTCAAAAACATAATTCTTGCAACGGACGGTTCGAAATATTCTGAAAATGCTGTTGAATATGCCGTTGAGCTTGCCAAGATCTCCAGGGCCAGGATATCTGCCATATATGTAGTTGATACCGGTGCATTTGCCACCATACCCATGGACGCAGCATGGGAGAACATGTATGAACTATTGAAGGCAGAAGGCAGCGAAGCAACCGAAAAAGTAAAAGCAGAGGCAAAAAGATATGATCTGGAAGTGGAATGCTTTGTTGTGGAAGGACATCCGGCAGAAGAGATTGTAAAATTATCGGAAAATATTCCTGGGGACCTGATCGTTATGGGTACCCTTGGTAAGAGGGGACTTGACAGGTTCCTGCTGGGCAGCGTGGCAGAAAAAGTTTCAAGGACTTCAAAAGTGCCTGTAATGATCGTCAGAGGAGAAAAGCCCAGATAATAAAATATCGTCAACAGTCAGAATGGAGAACTAAATCAATGCCAAATTTTACAACAGTTGATGACATCATGGTACGGGATGTTGCCTTTGCAACACTACCGGGATCAAGGGACGAAATACTGGATATACTTAAAAAAAAGCATGTGTCCGGTGTGCCTGTGGTCAAGAACGGTGATCTGGTCGGCATTGTGACCAGGACCGATCTTTTAAAGAACCCGGAAGAGGAACAGCTTGCAATCCTGATGAAAAGGGACCCCATTACTATTACTGCTGAAAAATCCATTGTACAAGCTTCAAGGGTAATAACCGAATCAGGTGTCAGGAGACTTCCGGTTGTGGAGGGTAATACCCTGGTGGGGCTGATCACTATAGCGGATATTATCGGTGCTATTGCCAGTTTTAACATTCCGGACCCAATAGGGGACTTTATTGATGGCAAAGTTATCGTAGTATGGGAAAATACTCCTGTTTCCGTAATGGGAATGATTTTGGAAATGGCTGAGGTCAAAGCCGCACCTATTGTGAACGAGTCAAGAGAGATATTGGGTGTGGTCTGTGATAAAGACCTTATAAACATGAGCATTATCGAGGATTCTGTTGAGCATTCTGATATGTCTGCAGGTTCGGATGATGATGCCTGGACATGGGAATCAATGCGTGATACTATGAGTTTGTATTACAGCGTGTCCAGGATCAAACTGCCGGATTGTTCGGTAAAGGATGCAGTGAAGTTAAAAGGTGAACCGATTTCCGTTGTTCCCAGCAATTCTATCAGCGAAACGGCCAGGAAGATGAAGCGTAATAATATAGACCAGATGCCGGTGATCTCTGCCAACAATAAACTTAAGGGCATGGTCCATGACTTTGACCTGCTTAAGGCATTGATATAATATTGTTCTTAAGATACCTTGATAAGCAATAAGGACAAATTACGGTAAATAATAGAATTGGAGGATGAATAACAGTGGGTAAAAAGAAAGAGTCACAGAGCGGACTGATGTCATCGGCTGGCCTTATGCGTTATTATGAGGTCGATGAGACCACCTACCACATGGACCCGAAAATTATCATGATCGGTGGGGTGTTGATCGGTATTCTGTTACTTGTGTTAAATTACCGGTTCGGATTGTGGCCCTGAACCGTATCCTATTTTTCCTGTAGCCACCCGGCAAACTTTCGCATGGCATTACCCCTGTGAGATATCCGGTTCTTTTCATTGTCTTTTAGTTGACCGAAGGTGCGGTCATTGTACAGGAATATGGGGTCGTAGCCAAACCCATTCATACCCCGCTCGTCAAAGGCTATGGTTCCCTCTACTTCGCCTGTGAATGTGTGAGGCTCGCCGCCGGGCTCACAGTATCCGACCACTGTCCTGAACACAGCTTTGCGGTTGTCCACTTCTTCCATAAGTTTCAGGACGTTCTGGTTGCCCAGGTGATCCTCCACGTACCTGGAATAGGGGCCGGGAAAGCCGTTCAGGGCATCGATAAATATGCCGCTGTCATCTACCATTACTGGCTTGTCCAGTTTTTGGGCACACCACTGTGCGCCGTAGGCTGAGATTGTCTCAAGGTCGTCTGCCTGCAGTTCGGGATAGTCGCAGTCGATATGCTCGACTTCATACCCGATTGCACCCAGGATGTTCCCTGCTTCCCTGAGCTTGTGGGCATTGCCGGTGGCAAAATATATTTTATTATCAATTGTTGCAAGTTTTAAATCTATGGACATAAATCATTTCCTCAATCATTGTAATAATTCAGTGAAATCTCTGTGCATCTGATGAAAATTATCGCCACAGAGCGCACAGAGGACACAGAGAGGAAATACTCTGTGCTCTCTGTGTCCTCTGTGGCAGAACAGAAATAACAGATTACATATATGATATGCGATAATTAATTTTATCTTTTGCTCATTTATACTGCATCGTTTGATGTTACGCATACCGTGCACGTCCCTTTATCTCTGTTACCCGCTCAAGCACAGGCCCTGCATCAGGAAATGTCTGGCTGTACCCCTGTACGAACGCTTCTTTCATTGTCTCGTGGTCATTGTGTGTGCTCACAAATGTCTGGAACAGCACGTGGACGTCCACGCCCCTGGCCTCTACCGAGTTGTCGTAGAACGCCAGCCCGAAATCGATGAGGTACACCCTGTCGTCATGCAGTATCATATTCGAGGTGGTGAGGTCGCCGTGGATGATGCCGGCACTGTGGAGTTTGCCCACTACGTTTCCTATGTGGCGGCTCAGGCCTGGGGTGAGAATGTCCCTGACCTTCTGCCCATCGATGTATTCCATTGTTATCTCAAAGTCCTCGATATCGTAGATGATGGGTGTGGGCACACCCCTGCGTCTTGATTCTGAGATGATGCGTGCTTCTGCCCTGGTGCGCTCCTGCCTGATTGTGCTGTCCAGGGCTTTGAGGCGGTAACCTTTTGGCAGGCGTTTTTTGATTATCATACCGTCCCTGAGTTCGATTGTGGCTTCTGCGCCCATGGCTAAGAACATGGGGAAAGGAATGATTTGGATTAATATAAATGTGGCTGTTTCAGTGAATTTATACTCATAACTAATGCCAATACGAATTATGATACATCTGCCTTTGAGTTTTGTTTTTTCATGATTTTTCGGACACATATAAATTTCAGAATGAAAAGTATAAATTTTAGAAATGTTGGAATAAACATATATAGTAAATTATCCAATATTTATAATGTGGGTCTGAATGAAAAGATTATTTATTTTTATTTTTATTTTTATTTTATTATTATTTATTAACTTTGCACATGCAAAAACAAATATTGAATGGAATATCGAAGGCAGTGGACTGTATGCACAAGGTGATTACACTGGTGCAATTGAAGCATATGATAATTCAATTGCTCTATATCCATATGATGAAATTGTATGGTATAAAAAAGGAAATGCTCTTTTCAATTTAGGACGATATGAAGAGGCAATTAAAGCTTACGATCAGGCTATTGCTCTAAATGAAAATTATATTTATGCATGGAATAATAAAGGCCTTGTTCTTGATGATTTAGAAAGATATGAAGAAGCAATTGAGGCTTACGATGAGGCTATTGCCATAGACCCAAAATATATTTATGCATGGAACTACAAAGGAAATGCTCTTTTCAATTTAAAACGATATGAGGAAGCAATTGAAGCATATGATCAAGCTATTGCTATAGACCAAAATGATGCTTATACATGGGCCAATAAAGGAAATGCTTTTTTCAATTTAGGACGATATGAGGAGGCAATTGAAGCATATGATCAAGCTATTACTATAGACCTTAATTATGCTTATGTATGGTACAATAAAGGAAAAGCTCTTTTCAATTTAAAACGGTATGAGGAGGCAATTGAAGCATACGACAGAGTTATTTTTT
>Ga0255432_1093_pt1 | contig 15450 bp, 11 predicted proteins | sample ANMaggSeSYBR02I6_FD_182656 | JGI IMG/M metagenome (GOLD analysis project Ga0255432, IMG submission 182656) | Sediment cell enrichment communities from methane seep in Santa Monica Basin, California, United Staets - ANME aggregate JGI... | ecosystem: Environmental > Aquatic > Marine > Cold seeps >...
CGTCTGCTGGGGCCCTTCTTTTTTGTTGTGGGAATCCAGCCGCCTTTATCCTCCCCGTCAACACCCTTTACAGACATATATTCTGCCATGGCTATCTTTTCTTCAAACATCGGCGAGCTGATAATGGAAGCCCCTTGAGAAGACACTGCATTAACTATTTCCAGGTCTGAGCTGACAACTAAAGCTTTTTCCCTTTCTTTTTCGGCCATTTTTTTAATAACAGTATCGGCTGACTCACCTATGCGGGAAAACCTTATCTCGACTCCTTTCATTTTATCCCTGCGCTGGGAGAGAAAAGGGGCATTTGTTCCGTCAAAGACAACAGTAATTTTGTGGTGCTTTATTTTTTTATACGCTACAAGCATATTAAGCAGAGCTTCTCTTCCGAGCTGAATGTCCTGCCCGTCAAGGTCGCTTAAAGTAGTTGACTGGCGTATTAAATTATAGCCATCAATAATTATATGAAGAGACATAATACTTATCAGTTGTCGGTATAGATACCTCAGGTTCACGGTTCACGGTTCACAGTTCAGAGGTTCAGGGTTTACCGACGGGTGCCATGGACAAACTTGTTTGTCCGTGCCCCTTTTCTGCCGAAGAATTTTAAAAAATGCACATGACCTCAATCATTGAAATACCAGACGGTCGTTTTCGCTACTCTTCATTGACGCATCTTGCACGGACTGTCCGTGGCACCCCCTTGGGTGCTAACAAGAAACTATGGCAGATCCTTTTCATAGTACGACAGGTAATAGAGTATTGGAGTCGGTGGTCCATTGCTCCGTGAACCCTGAACCCGAGCAGTTACTACCTCTTTTATAGCTGTTTTAAAAGGTCTATAAGACGATCAAGATCCTCGTTATTAGAAAATTCGATCAGAATTTTCCCCTTTTTCCCGTGTCTTTTGATTTGAGTTTTGGTACCAAGGTGACGTGAAAGATCATCCGCCAGACTTGAAAGGTATATTTGTTCTGAATCAGGTGAAGATTTCCAAGGCTTTTTCTTTTCTGATTTCAAACGATTGATCAAAGCTTCTGTTTCTCTGACCGAAAGTTTTTTTAAAACAACTGCCCGCCATGCTGCATTTTGCTGCGCTGATGTATCAGCACCTAACAGAGCCCTTGCATGCCCCATGCTAAGGGTATGATCCAGGATACTTGCCTTTATTTGTTCGGGCAGTTGTCTTAGACGAAGTAAATTTGCGACTGCAGATCTGCTTTTTCCTACCCGTTTTGCCACCTGCTCCTGAGTGAGATTAAATTCCGTAATAAGTTGCTGGAAGGCTTCTGCTTCTTCCAAAGCATTGAGGTCTTCTAGCTGTATGTTTTCGACAATGGACATCTCCAAAAGATCTGAGTCCGTGATATTTTTTATAAAAGCGGGCACATGGGTGAGCCCGGCCATTTTAGCTGCGCGAAACCGCCTTTCACCGGCTACCAGCTCATAACCGCTTCCATCCTTTCTAAGCAAAACAGGCTGTATGATTCCCAGTTCTTTAATTGAGCTGCAAAGCTCTTCAAGCTCTTCCCGGGAAAAAATTATTCGGGGCTGATACCTGTTAGGGTGGATCAGATTTATATCACACTGGAAATAATCAACCTGATCGTTTTCAAAGGGTCCAAGATCAGGAATAAGGGCATCAATGCCTCTTCCAAGCGCCATTTTTTTCCGTTTTTTTAGATTTGAATCAGATTCTTTTTTTTGTTTTGCTTTAAGCATATTACGACTTTCGCTCAATTCAGGATATATACCTCGAAAAGCCACAAATTGCGGTTTTTCGCTGGCCATGAACACCAATAGCTGCGTTGCTCAGGCTTGCAATAGCCTGCTATCCCGCACCTTCGCGCCTTGCTCTTGATGCTCATTGCTCACCGAAAAAAACGCAATTTGCAACCTTCCGAGGTATAGATTATAAATTAGCAAGCCAAAGGCGTACCATAACTTTAGGCACTTTAGCTCACTTTAGGCACTTTTTTATTTCATTATCTCTTTTGCAAGATCAAAGTAACTTTTTGCTCCTGTAGAAGCGGCATCGTACAGCAATATAGGTTTGCCAAAACTCGGAGCTTCCCCTAATCGTACATTTCTGGGAATAATGGTTTTGAAAACAAGATTCTTGAAATATTTCTCCGCATCTTCGGCTACTTGATACGACAGGTTAGTCCTTTTATCAAACATGGTTAAAAGAATGCCGGCAATTTTAAGATTTGGATTTAGACTGCGCTTTATAAGCTTTACTGTTTGCAGAAGCTGGCCAAGCCCTTCCAAGGCATAAAATTCACACTGAAGTGGAATCAGCATTAAATCGGCTGCTGTCAGAGCATTTACTGTCAGAAGGCTTAAAGATGGCGGGCAGTCTATTATTATATAATCAAATGAATCATTAAGTTGGCCAAGCAGTTTTTTTAATACGGTTTCACGTTCAGGATTTGACATCATTTCCACTTCAAAACCTATGAGTTCCACTCTCGATGGAATGACTTTCAGGCTGTCAATATCGCTGTCCATAATAAGACTTTTGGGTTCGGTTTCTCCAATCATGCCGTGGTATAACGTTTTGGAAATACTGGTTTTATCAATACCCATTCCTGTGGTAGCATTTCCTTGAGGATCACAATCAACCAGAAGGGTCTTTTTTTCTGAAACCGCTAATGCGGCAGATAGATTGATAGCCGTAGTAGTTTTTCCTACGCCGCCTTTCTGGTTTGCTATGCATATTATTTGTGACATAAAAAATTCCTAACACAAAACTTGTTATTTGAAAAGGATATATAATATGTTATAAATCAGTTCACGGTTCACGGTTTACTGCTCACAGTTTTTTTAATAAATTTTTTTCAGAAAATACCTTAACCTCACATGAAATATAAACCTAATTTGAGTTCTCACAACTGATCCTCTGGCTGATATGTTTTAATTAACCGTTAACTGTAAACTGTTAACCGTGAACGCTTACAAATACATATGAAATTTTATAAAAAAATATTCGTTATATTTTCCGCTTTGATTTTATTGGCCGATGTATGTTTTCCAAAAGCGGCTTTATGTATTTCAGTTAAAAAGGAAGAAGAAATGGGGCGTGAGTTCATGAGGGTTGTTTTAGACCACTTTGAACTCATTAAAGACCCTTTTATTGTTAATTATGTTAATAAGATAGGCAATAAGATTATCCTGGCTCTTCCTCCTCAGCCTTTTAATTACCGCTTTTATATCATAAAAGAAGATACTTACAATGCTTTTGCGAGTCCTGCGGGTAATATTTTTATAAACAGCGGGCTTTTTGAGGCAATGGAAAACGAGGAAGAACTTGCAGGAATATTATCCCATGAAATAGCTCATGTCGTATGCCGCCATATTTCTCAACGTATTGAAAGACAATCAAAAATTGGGCTTATAACACTTGCAGGTATAGCTGCGGGGATATTCCTTGGATTAGAAGGAGCAGGAACGGCATCCAGCGCATTGACCTTAGGGTCTGTTGCTGCAGGGCAATCAATTTCTCTTGCATATAGCCGCGAAGATGAAATTCAGGCTGATCAGTTGGGATTAAAATATCTTAACAAAGCAGGATACAGCGGAGCCGGCCTGTTGACAATGCTTAAGAAGATCAGGAGTAAACAGTGGTTTGGCTCGGACCAGATTCCTACCTATCTGACTACTCATCCGGCTTCGGAAGATCGTATTGTATATATCGGGTCCTGGCTTGAAATTAGTGAGAAACCATCAGGGCAGGTGTTTAATATTGATCCTTATGATTTTCAAATAACTCATATGCGGTTTGTTAGTATGCACGGAGAGGAGAGCCTTGTATTAAAAAAGTTTGAAAACCGGATTGCTGAATGCCCCTCAGACTCAATGGCGCTTTATGGGTATGGACTTGTACTGGCAAGGACCGGAAATTTGAAAGATGCGGAAATCAATCTTAAAAAGGCGCTGGAGAAGAGAGCTTTTGATTCTCATCTATTAAAAGATCTTGGAAGGATATATTTTCTTGATGGTCGTTATGAAGAAGCATTAAAAACCCTTGAAGCCTCTTTAAACATAGCGCCGGATGATATGGAATGCCTTTTTTTTCTCGGCCGTGCTCAGACAGGGCTTGGAAGGTATGGAAATGCTGAGAATACGTTTGAAAAGCTCATAGAAAAAGATCCGGATTATAATCAGGCGCTGTATTTTCTTGGCGATGCCTATGGCAGGCATGGCAGGATGGCGGATGCACATTATTATCTCGGGTTATATTACAAAAACGAGGGGAATTTTAAGAATGCCAAATTTCACCTTAAAAGAGCCTTAAATACAAATGATCCGGATAGGAAGCTTAAAATAAAAGGAATACTTAAAGAAATTAGTAAAAATAGGTAGAAGGCTGAAGGTAGTAACAGCGGTGGACTAAATCAAAAACCTCAAATTTTATTTCTCACCATAAGAGGCAGCCATGAAAGGTTTAAAAGCAAAAAGAATTAGATTCAAAATCGACAGTGTATGGGAAAGTCCGGCGCTACATATATTATTAGCCAAAGAGAACGATGTGGTTGTTGCCCGCTGCCTGGATTTTACAGTTTCTTCATGAGAAAGGCGCTTTAAAAGCATTAGCTGATTCTATAAAGGAATATGTTTTGACTGCGGTAGAAAATGATGCGATTGATACAATTTTTGATCCAGCACATGGTAAGTATTGGAGGATGTATAATGAATTGGAAACCAAACAGTCTTCTAGGAGTCTGAAAATATCTATAAAGAAATCATTAAAGTCTGTTTCCAATGACAATCTCTAGCAGTCAACTGCCGAAATAAACTATGCCTAAGCCGCTATCCTTACCCCATCAAGTCGCATGGCAAAAAGACGCTTGTTTTTGTCATATGCTCTTGATGATCTGATAAAAAAGTTTGATTTGCCTGCAGATGTTTTTGATAGATGGCTACCAACTTAAGCCGGGACACTTTGTAAATTCAACAGGTTATTTGAGGATAATTTTCTAGCCATTCTTGCTATCGGTAAGTCGCCCATCTGGTTTACTATCCATTCAAACAGGTCTGGAAAGTCTCTCTCAAATAATCGTTCAGATGCCGTTGTTCCATCGGATCTCATTAGGCCAAAGTTATGAATGACGGTTAATGCTTTTAATCGCTTAATCGAAAGGCCTCTGCCATTATGATGCATTTGAGATAAACAACCGTTCCTCCCCTCAACTGCGGAAGAAGTGCGTTGAAAATTTGGGCTACCAACATAAAGCGGGACACTTTCCGCCATTTTGTCCCTATAGCAATTCCGCAATCAAGAGTAGAGGCGGGTTTCAAACCCGCCTCTACTGGCTGGCGGGCTGTCCCGCCTTACGTTGGTAGCCAACCCTGATGAGAAGATTGCTTACAGGGTATGCAATCTATTTTAACAGAAGACATAGACGACATGGACAGCTTTTTCAAAACAGATACAAATCAATTATCTGTCAGGAAGATATGCACTTCAGGGAACTGATCCGCCATATTCATCTAAATCCTTTGCGTGCAAAAATAGATTTTTAACCTCTCACTTTTTTTTCAGGTCATAAGAAATAACCGAACTTTTCGGACGTGTTCCTATAATAGAACCGCTTTTACTTATTACTGCCGCTACTATTTCATCTTCTCCATCATTGTCAAAATCACCAAGAGCAAAGTCACGTATATAGCCGGAGATTTTTGCTGTTTTCCAGTTAGTTGTGAGCCCCAGGCCGTTCCATGAAAGCGACTCTATCTGAGCTTCTTTGAATTTTCTTAACTGTTTCAAGAGCCTTCCTGTTAAGTCATAGTTTTTGACTGCAATAACTTCATATTTTCCGTCTAAATCAATATCGGTTATAATCATCCTCATTGGATAATATTGACGATTATCGGAGCCTGGCTCAAACGCAGGCATTTCATAATAATGCGTGCTGCCCCCGTAATGAATACTTCCTGTCCATAAAATCCTGCCTGACTGATTGATAATTCTTATATAATCAGACTTGTCATAAGCAACAATTGTTTCTCCACCATCGTTCATAACATCGCCAAAAGAAAAACCCATTAAATTCGCACGGTTTGACGGCAGGACTTTTCTATCCGGAACATATTCGGTATTGTTCCATGCCATTTCAAATATTTCGCTGGAAAAAGTATCAGGTCCGCCTGTTTTTTGCTTCTGACCGAACAGAACGCTTCCACGGCCTGGAAGTTCAGCCACCCTGTAATACCAGGCGCAGCTATCTACGATTCTAATATAATTTTTACCATCATATTCAAACACAATTGAATTAATAACATTTCTTTGTGGATTCAGGCTTGTTATAAATATTTCAGGATAACCGTTGTTATTAATATCTGCGACATCAACTCCGATGAAAACTTTATACTTGTCTTCATCTATCTTCATTATTTCTGATAATCGATTATTGTCAAACCGATAAATATATACTGAATCAGGAGTTATGATTACTGTCTCAATCTTCCCGTCGCTGTCAACATCACCTAATGCAATACCATTTATAAGTTCCCTGAAATTTCTGCTCTTCCAGAATTCCCTCGAAGATTTTTGAGAGCGAGTCACAATAAACACAGGATTTAGATCGCTGCTTTTACCTTCATTTTCAAATTCGCCAAAATCCTCTACGAGCTTCTCCGGATGAGCATATATGTTGTCTGTCTGCACCGGGTGAAGTTGTTGCTTTGCAGGTAATTCTTTTGACGGCATAACCCGGCCGAACACCTTTTCATTTATTTCCCCTGCAAAATTATTTATTTTCGGTATTACCTCGCCAATCCCCTGGCTCTGGTTAAAAAAAGCAAGGGTTTCTCTATCCCCTGTAACATCTACCATTTTTGAGTCAATACTAACACTGTCTCCAAAAATTGTCAGACTGCCAAAAAGAACATAATCCGCTTCAAGTTTGGCTCCAACCTCCCTTGCTTTTCCTTCATTTAAAACACCTTCAACGGTTTTTACGACCTTCTCAGTCTCTTGCCTGCCGACAATCTTCACATCTTCTCCGGAAGAAAGTCTGGAAGAAAGCATATCAAACACGCCGTCTTTTAAAAATGTCATATCCTTTTCGGCATTTATCTTAAACGGTATAATTGCAACACGATACTGTTTCGCAAATGCTGAATTTGAATTTAGACCTATTATTAAAGTTATAAGAATACAGATTGTACTTACGTATTTATTTTTAAATATATTCATTTTTCCCCTACTATATTTATGCATTCCCAAGCTGGAGCATAGGAACGAGAAAATCAAGAACCCTGATCCCCGATCCCTTACTTTTTATCCAGTTTTTCCTTCAAAACCTCGTTAACTATCTTTGGATTTGCCTTTCCTTTAGTCTTCTTCATAACCTGTCCGACAAAAAAACCCAAAAGTCTGGTTTTCCCATTCCTGTAATCATCAACCTCTTTGGTATTATCTGCAAGAACATTTAATATTATTTCTTCTATTGCGGAAACATCAGTAACCTGGACAAGGCCCTTTTCTTTTACAATTTTATCAGGCGCCTTTCCTGTCTTTGCCATGTCTTCAAAAACAACTTTCGCAATCTTTCCGCTTATAACACCTTCCTTGATAAGCCTGAGCAGTTGCGCCAGGTTTTGAGATGATACCGGCGACTGCTCTATGGTCTTTCCCTCAGCATTTAAAAGGCCCATTAGCGATCCCATAATCCAGTTGCTGACGGTTTTGGGCTCGGGGAATATTTTTAAACAATCCTCAAAATAGTTCGCTGTTTCCAGGCTTGCCGTCAGGACATCTGCATCATATGAAGGAAGATCGTATTCCGTTATAAAGCGTTTCTTTTTTTCAGCCGGAAGTTCAGGCAGAGTTTTTCTGACAGCCTCTATCCAGTCTTCATCTATAACCAAAGGTAAAAGGTCGGGATCAGGAAAATACCGGTAGTCATGAGCCTCCTCTTTGCTGCGCATTGACATTGACCTGTTTGCAACAGGGTTCCATAGCCTTGTCTCCTGCACTACCTTACCGCCGTCAAAAATAATTTCCTTTTGTCTCTTAATCTCATAATGCAGCGCCTTCTCAACATGCTTAAATGAGTTCAAATTCTTAAGCTCTGCACGGGTTCCGAATTGTTCAGCGCCGACAGCCCTGACCGACACGTTTGCATCACACCTGAAACTCCCTTCCTCCATGTTGCCGTCACATATGCCAAGGTAACGTACAATCGACCTCAACTGTCTCAGATAATTCCCTGCTTCTTCCGGTGACCTGATATCCGGCTCGCTTACGATTTCCATAAGGGGTATGCCTGTCCTGTTAAAATCGACAAAACTAACCGGTCTGTCGGGATCATGGCTTAACTTGCCGGCGTCTTCTTCCATATGTATTCTTGTAATACCTACTCTTTTATTAGAATCGCCCACTTCAATATCTATATATCCAAACTGAGCAATAGGAAGTTCATACTGGGAAATCTGGTAGCCCTTTGGGAGGTCGGGATAGAAATAATTTTTGCGCGCAAATCTGCTTTCATGCTCGATTTTACAGTTTGTTGCCAGAGCCATTCTAATTGTGTATTCAACAACCTTTTTATTAAGCACCGGAAGCATACCAGGCATGCCCAGACAAACAGGGCAGGTATGAGTATTGGGAGGCGCTCCGAATGATGTTGAACAGTTGCAGAAAATTTTCGTATCTGTCTTTAGCTGGGCATGAACTTCAAGCCCTATTACAGGTTCAAATTCCACTTTTTCCATTTATTACCTGACGGCTTAGTATAAAAAGCTGTTTCAAGAAATCATTCTTTTGACCGAGTCCTTATTCCATACAACCTGATATTTTTGTACAATTATTGATAAATAGTCAAGTTATATTTAAAGTTTTAAAATCAAACGAGTTGCAAGTAGAAGGTTGCCATTCAACCAATCAACCCTGCTTCCTGAAAGCTGAAATATCCCTTTTTAGTCACTATGATATGGTCGAGAATTCGCAGACCGAGAATTTTTCCTGCCTCAGTAAGTTGTTCATGAATTTTCAAATCGCTGTTGCTGGGTTTCAGATCACCGGAAGGATGGTTATGTGCAAATATTACAGCAGCAGCCCTGTCAGATATGACATCAGCATAAACCTCGCGCGGATGCACCTGGCTGCGATCCACCAGGCCAATGGTGACAATCCTTTTTTTAATCACTTCATGAGCGCCATTAAGGGAAATGCAGACAAAATGCTCCTGCTTTTTATCGGCAATATCAGCCAAAAGCGGTATCACATCCTGGGCGCTGGTTATCTTTACAGTATCTTTAATCAGATGCCGTCTTGCCAGTTCAAAGGCGGATAAAATCTGGGCAGCCTTAGCCAGGCCCATTCCACGCACCGCCGTGAGATGTTCGACAGATAGATCTTTCCTGTGCTTGCGGATCAGTTTGGCAACATTTTTAGAAATAGTAACGAGGCTTTGCCCCTCCACACCACGCCCAAGAATAGCGGATACCAGTTCCTCATCAGTTAAGGCGGATGCGCCTCTTTCCTTTAATTTTTCCCGAGGGCGATTGTGGGCAGGCAGGTCTTTGATATTTTTCATATTCATCTTTCAAGGAAGGTTTGTCTTTTAATCAGCCTACATTATTCCGATTTCATTTCATTCAATCTATTATAAACTTTATACAACATCCATTCCTTCACAACATCTCCAAAGGTGGTGTCATCCATAATTTTTGTAAATATATCCAGGTTGCTGTCCATTCTTTCTATTAATTTATTTTGGAACATATCTTCAAAACCGAATTTAAAATTACCAATGCTGTTGTTTTTGGCCTGCTCTGATAATTTTTCATCCGCAACCAGTTCCTCTTCAATTTGAGCGAAGAAATATTTATCAGCATCAGTAAAATCCGTTCCAAATCTATCGTTTAAAATTTCAATGATTTCAGAGAGCCTGGCTAATTCTTCTTTTTCTTTTTTGGTACCTGCCTCCATTATGGGATGAAGTGCGCTCCCGCTGTCTTTTTCAAGTACAATTGTGCCTTCTCTTATTTTTTGCAGCCTGTAGTATTCCAAAGCCACTTCATCGTGGAGTTTAAATCTATCCGAAACATCCCGCTTTGGCAACTTGTTGAGGAGAAGGCGCGCGTACGCATAAAACTTTTCCAGTTCCATATCCGCAAACGGCATGATCTGAGATAAAAAAGAATAAAGCCGAATAAAAACGGTCAAGGTATGTTTGAAATCTTCCTGTTCTTCTTCGTCTTTTATAGCCTTATAACGGTCAACCGCAGGATCGATGAAAGAATTAAGCATTGCGTGGTCTTTTACGCTGCTAAGCTTACGTGATTTAAAAAAGACTTTGGAAAAAGCATCGATTTCAGACTGCCAAATGATCTGAAAACCTTCGAGTTTGTTTTTTAGGTCATAGAGCTTGTTCGGATCGGTTGTTGAAGAAAGCGCAGTCTGTTCATAATAGGGTTGAAATGCATCTATTATTTCCTGCTCTTCGTTGGCAAAATCAAGAATAAACGTATCTTCTTTCCCCGGATATATTCTGTTCAAGCGAGAAAGTGTTTGAACTGCTCTAACGCCGGACAATTTTTTATCTACATACATGGTGTGTAGCAACGGCTGATCAAAACCAGTCTGATACTTTTCCGCAACCAGCAGGATTTGATACTCATTTGTTGCAAATTTTTCCGGCAGTTCTTTTTCCTTAAACCCATTGATTTCATATTCGGTATAGGAAATGCCGGTATCTCTGTCGGTAAAAGCGGTAAATGCAACCAGCGTCTTGATATCGGTATATCCTTTTTCCTTAATGTATTTATCGAATTCTGTTTTATACCGGATAACATGGGGCCTGGATGATGTGACAACCATTGCCTTTGCTTTTCCGCCTATCCTGGGCATAACGCATTGCCGGAAATGTTCAATAATAACCTCTGTTTTCTGAGCCAGGTTATGGGGATGAAGAGAGAGAAACCTGGCTATTGCCAGGCGCGCCTTTTTCTTATTGAGGTCCGGGTCTTCTTCAATGGCTTTTGACAGTCTGAAATAGGTCTTATAGGTAGTGTAGTATTTTAGCACATCCAGGATAAAATTTTCTTCAATCGCCTGTCTCATGGAATAAAGATGAAATGGAGCAGGTTTTCCATCATCGCCGGTTTGGCCGAAAACTTCCAGAGTCTTCGCCTTTGGTGTTGCGGTAAATGCAAAAAAGGCAAGGTTGGGTTGCTTGCCACGCGCCAGCATTGAGCTTCTTATCTCATCTTCAATGTTGTGATCTTCACCATATTCAGGCGTTTCACTCTCGGTTTCACCGCTCATATCAACAACAGTCAGGGTCTCTTTCATCTTTTTTGAAGCCTCGCCCCCTTGGGAGCTGTGGGCTTCATCTACAATTATGGCGTAGTTTCTTTTTGGAAGCTTGCCGATCTTATCGAGCACAAAAGGAAATTTCTGAAGGGTGGTGATAATTATATTGATTCCGGCGCTTAAGGCCAGGGCAAGCTGGGTGGAATCCTTGTCGATTTTTTGTACAACCCCTAATTTGTGTTCAAACTGGTATATCGTGTTCTGGAGCTGCTGATCCAAAACAAGCCTGTCTGTGACAACGATCACCGAATCAAAAGCCCTTTCATCTTTTTCATTATGCAAACTGGATAACCTGTAGGCCAGCCATGCAATGGAATTGCTTTTGCCGCTGCCGGCTGAATGCTGAATCAGATAATTATTACCCAGGCCTTTTTGCCTGGCATCCCGTGCCAGCTTTCTGACAACATCCAGTTGATGAAACCTTGGAAATATCAGCTTTTCTTTTTTAAATATTTTTCCGTCAACCTTATATTCTTCAGTCTGCAAGAGAAGAAAGGAACCGATTATATCCATCCAGCTATCTTTGGCCCAGACATATTCCCACAGATAGAAGGTTTTGTGGCCGTTCGGATTAGGAGGATTGCCGGCGCCCTTATTATAGCCGCGATTAAAAGGAAGATAACGGGTGGCTTTGCCTTCAAGACGGGTCGTCATGTATGCTTCGTCGGTATCAACGGCAAAATGCACAAAGGCGCGTTTCTTGAATTTAAAAAGCAGTTCGTTCGGATCTCTGTCAACCGCATACTGCCATTTTGCATTTGCCGCATTCTGGCCGGTAAACTGGTTTTTCAACTCTACAGTTGCCACAGGCAGGCCGTTTAGACTGAGCAGCATGTCAATTGAGTTTTCATTTTTAAGGCTGTATTTTACCTGACGCGTTACAGTAAGCCGGTTTTTATTGTATAAAGCAATCGTTTCAGGATTCAGTCTGCTGGCTGGTTTGAAATAGGCCATCTTAAACCGAACGCCATAATCCACAAAGCCGTTGCGGAGCACATCAAGTGTGCCCCGGTTGTCCAGCTCCTTAAAAAGACGTTGCAGAATTTTGGATTCAGTCTGAGAACCATGGATTTCAAACAGCTTTTCCCAGGACTGCGGTTGAGTATCTTTAAAAAATGAAAAAATTGTCTTTGAATCAAAAGCCAGTTCCCGGCTGAAATCAGAAGGATCCCCTTTGGCGTATCCGCCTTTTTCAATAAGGCTCTTTTCTATTGCCTCTTCAAATGCCTGTTCCGTGGTTGTACGCTGGCTATTCATTTGATTCCTCATCACGGACATCTATTTTTCCGGTCACGGCTTCGGAGATCAGGGCTGTGCGGTATTCTTTTAACAATTCTATTTTTTGGTAAATTTTTGAAATATAATTATCGATTTTTAAAGTTTTTTCTTCTATAAATTGAACAATCATAGTTTGATCTTTTAATGGCGGTTCAACGATTTCAATATTAGCTAAATTTTCAGCGGTTAGCTTAGGTTGCGCCGAACCTGAAACCCAAATTGTATAATCAATCGATTCCAATAAATTTGTAAAATAATCTAAGCTTCCGTATTTAGGTTTTAAAATATGTGCATGGTTATTTACCCAAAACTTACCTATAGCTTTAAACGCTAAAGGTGAGTTTCTCGCAAGAAGATTGGCTCCATCTTCTCCTATTAAAATATATTCCCCGTCGAAAATGTAATTATCAACCCTATCTATTATTCCAGAAGCGCCATAGTAATCATAGATTTTATTTGTCATTTTTCCTCTTTCTTCACCACTTAAAGGAACACGCTTATGATCAAATAAGGCTATAACATACTTTAATCTCTTCACCTCCCAATGCTCCGGCACTTTCCCCAGCCATTCAATCCCCGAATCCTTCATCGGTGCATCGGGATTCAATCCTTTTGTTACCGCCTGATTGATTGTTGCAGCGCGCTCCTCCTTCAGCAGTTCGATGAGTTTTTGCTTTTTTGAGATGAGATTGTCGATTTGGGCGGTTTTGCGGTCGAGGTAATAGCAAACTGTTTTTTGCTCCTGTATTGGAGGAATAGGAAATGAGAAATTTTCGAATGTATCTTGATATAAATGTAAAACCGTAGAACCAGTTTTATTATAGTCAATAAAACATGAAAATACTGATGAGTTAAGTATCCAATATAAATATGCCGTAAGATATTGATTTTTTAAAGGCCGTGTTACAAAAACTCCGCTATTCAAAGTTGCTTGCCCTTCCAGACCTTGTACAATTGCAACTTTTCCTATGCTACCATCTTTCGTTATTAGCAAATCATTTTCTTTAAGCTGTATAAATGGATCCTTGTCATAATGCTCCACTGACACATGGTAACAAGTACTCCAGTCTATTTTTCCATTTGAAAAATCGGTTCCTGTTACTAAAATGGGACCTTCATTAATAAAATCATTACTATTTAAGCCATGCCACCCAACTCTCCCTTTAACGTATGTAGAGTGTTTAATTTTTTTAACTCCCCACCCCTCCGGCACCTCCCCAATCCACTCAACCCCGGAATCCTTATATTTCGGATATGGCTTCATTGTTTACACACCAGCTTCCAGCCTCTTCCGTGCCAATTCAACAGCTTTGTGAAGTTTCCGCTCCAGCAGTTTACGTTTCGGCAGTTCGGTCATGTATTCGGCCACCTTGATACCGCTTTTATTTAATTGCAAAAGCTCTATTTGCTCACTTGTTTTCCCGGCGCAAAGGATTAATCCCAGGGGTGTTTCTTCGCCGGGTTCCTTTTCATACTTTTCCAGCCAGCGCAGATAGAGTTCCATCTGGCCCTTGTAAGCGGCCTTGAATTTGCCGAGTTTTAATTCAATAGCAATGAGCCGTTTGAGTTTGCGGTGAAAAAAGAGCAGATCAAGATAATAATCATCACTATCAACCGTGATCCTCTTTTGGCGGGCAACAAACGAAAACCCGATTCCAAGCTCCAAAATAAAGCTTTCCATTTCCCGCAGAATGGCTGTTTCAAGATCTTTTTCGCTGTAAGTATCTTTTAGTCCCAGAAAGTCGAGGAAATAAGGATCTCTAAAGACCAGGTCAGGTGTTAGCCTGTCCTCCTCTCGCAAGGCGGCCAGCTCCTTCTTTACCAATTCTTCAGGCTTCTTTGATATTGCGGTGCGCTCATAAAGCATTCCATCAATTTTCTTTCGCAATGTCCGAACACTCCAACGTTCCACCCTGCACATTTCGGCATAGAAGTCACGCTGGAGATCATTTTTAAGAGGGATAAGGGCAATAAAATGGGTCCAACTCAATTGTCGTATCAGTGATACGACAATCTTTTTATCTGAAAAAACTTCGGCAAATTGAATCATCCTGCGAAGATTTTTTTCATTAAAATTATTGCCATAATCATCGGCTAATTCTTGCGACAGTGTAGCAACGATCTCTTTTCCATACTCTCCCCGTTTTTGTTTCAAAATATTCTGGCAAATACGGTTGCCGATCTGCCAGTAAAGAATGGTCAAGCCGGCATTAACCGTAACGGCAACATTATGTCGGGCAGTTTCAATAAGACCGCGGATATCACCAATAAGATTGCCGGAAATGGGTTTATTGTCTGTTTTTACAGCCTGTTTTGCCGTTTTCTTTTTCATATTTCTACAACCTCATTCATCAAACCCTGAGTTTGCAATTCAAGCTCAAGGATCTCCATCCGGATTTCTTCAAGACTCCTTAACGGCTTGTATTTGTAGAAATGTTTCGTAATATTGATCTCATAGCCCTTTACTGTTTTGCTCTCGTCAATCCAGGCATCAGGCAGATGGGGCAGGACTTCCCGCTCGAAATATTCCCTGATATCTTCCTTTAAAGGCACGTTTTCATTATCCCGCAGGGTGGTATCAGGCTCGAGATTTCCTTTTTTATCAACACAAACATCTGCTGTTTCATCCTGTTCGGACAGAGCCTTTAAAACAGCTTTTTGTATCGGCGCAGGTAAAGCCAATCCATATTTTTTGCAATGCTCTTTGAGAGCTTTTTCAAAATTCTCTCTGTTTTTATAAATTACGGAGCCATCCATGCTCTTGAGCATATCAAGAATCTTTTGTTGCAGTTTCTCCCCTTCTTCCTTTTGCTTTACGCCTGCTTTGCCCTTTTTTTTCGGTCTGGAAA
>Ga0255432_1095_pt1 | contig 15324 bp, 14 predicted proteins | sample ANMaggSeSYBR02I6_FD_182656 | JGI IMG/M metagenome (GOLD analysis project Ga0255432, IMG submission 182656) | Sediment cell enrichment communities from methane seep in Santa Monica Basin, California, United Staets - ANME aggregate JGI... | ecosystem: Environmental > Aquatic > Marine > Cold seeps >...
CCGGTATATACGGTCGTCATTTGATTACAATTATTTCAAACCGTGTACAACCTGTCTGCAGGACATAGGTGAAGTGGTCCTGAAGATGGAAGAGATGGAGAGCATACGGCTGAAGGATCATCTTGGAATGGATCAACGTGAGGCGGCAGATCATATGAAAGTCTCGCAGCCAACATTCCACAGGATACTGACCGAAGCAAGAAGAAAGATCGGGTGCGCCCTGGTCTGTGGCAAAGCGATACGAATTCATGGAGGGATGTACGAGATGGCAACAACTCAACTACGTAAGTTCCAGTGCTATGACTGCAAGCATGTATGGGAAGTGGTACATGGCACAGGAAGACCCCAGAACTGCCCGGAATGTAGAAGCGTAAACATTCACAGGGCTGAGGACGATCGTGGCTATGCCAGAGCCGGACGTGGCAGACATGGTATGCGGTAATATGGTGAAACCATGAAAAAAGGCGAAGAGGGTATAGCTCAGGAAAAACGCTTGAAAGAGCGTATGAAAAAAATAAAGCACAAAATAATGGTCATGAGTGGAAAAGGTGGCGTTGGTAAGACCACAGTAGCTGTCAACCTTGCACTTACACTTGCGGTAAAGGGATACGAGGTTGGGATCATGGATGCTGACATCCATGGTCCGAATATTCCAAAGATGCTTGGGATCGAGGATGAACATCCCCAGATATCAAAGGAGGGGATAACTCCTGTCTTCATACCTCCGCGGGTGAAGGTTATGTCCCTTGCATTTCTGCTTGCAGATAAGGACACGCCAGTAGTATGGCGGGGACCGCGCAAGATGGGAGTGATCAGACAGTTTCTTTCAGACGTCTTCTGGGATGATCTGGACTATCTTATAATCGACCTCCCGCCAGGAACCGGGGATGAACCATTGAGTGTTGCCCAGTTGATTCCGCACATTGACGGTGCAATCGTTGTCACTACACCACAGGACGTCGCTCTACTGGATTCGAGAAAAGCAGTGAACTTCGCAAAGGAACTTACTACACCAGTTATCGGGATCATAGAGAACATGAGCGGATTCAAATGCCCGAAATGCGGCGAGAAGATCGATCTTTTCAAGATCGGCGGCGGTGAACGTGCTGCAAAAGACATGAGCGTGCCATTCCTTGGCAGGGTTCCAATCGATGTTAAGATCGTTGAATCAGGCGACAGTGGCATTCCATTCATGTTGAAGCATAGATCAGAAGCTACTGAAGCCTTTGAGACGATCGTTGATAATATAGAAAAATTTGTAAAAGGAGATTAATAAACATGAAGATATGCGTGACCTCAAACGGACCAACTATGGATGCGTCCGTAGATCCAAGATTTGGAAGATGCCAGTACTTCGTTTTCGTGAACTCGGAAACGATGGAGTATGAAGCAATGCCGAATCCAAGTATAGGTGCTTCGAGCGGTGCTGGAATACAGGCGGCACAGACCGTTGCAGACAAAGGCGCCGGCGTTGTTATCACCGGACAGGTGGGACCGAATGCGATCCAGACGCTCGGTGCTACTAATATCTCGATCGTGACTGGTGCAAGCGGCACTGTCAGCGATGCGATCGAACAGTACAAGAGCGGCCAACTGCAGGCAGCTCCGGCAGCCCCCGGTGCGCCTGCCCCTGGTATGCCTGCTGCCGGTATGCCTGGTGCGGGCATGGGAAGAGGTATGGGGCGCGGCGGTGGCCGTGGCGGCGGTCGCGGAATGGGTGGAGGTATGGGACAAGGTATGGGGCGAGGAATGGGCTTGGCAGCTCCGGTAACACCTACTCCTCCAGTACCGTCCCAGCCTGCGCAGACGTTAGATGAAGAGATACAAGTTTTAGAAAGTAAGATGATAGAGATCAAAGCAAAGCTGGAAGAACTGAAAAAATGAAGTGTAAAATCGATGAATCGCTATGTACAGGATGTGGATTATGCATCAATGTATGTCCGGTAAGTGCGATAACACTATCAGATGCGGCACATATCGATAATGACCTCTGCACTGGCTGCGGAGCCTGTGTCAATATATGCAAGAAAGGGGCAATTATCGAGGTGCCGGATGAAATGGTGCAGGAGAATGTGTCCATGCCCGCCGCAATTGCATCCGGGGTTACAACTGCCATAGGATCTGTTAGAGACGCCATCAACCGGTATACGAATAACAGAGCCACTACCGGAACTCGTCGAGATGGTATGGGGCGCGGTGGTGGTCGTGGTCGCAGTAGTGGTAGTGGTCGCAGTGGTCGTAGTGGTCGTAGTGGCCGTCGCGGGAAAAAAAGGTGATAATTCAATTTTGACAATATTTCTAATGCTTAGGTATAGCCTTTTTTTTAACTAATCTCTTATTTTGTAGAAATCCACAACTCAGGGAGCTTCTAACCCAAATTTATCTCTGAGGCATGTGTCAACAGGTTCAAGACTTGTAGCATCAGGGATTTCCACGATTTAATTTATGTTACATTCTTACTTAAACCTGACCTCAAGTTTTCGATTTCTACTAAACTGTATCTGTTTTTTGTAACTATCTGCCACAGAGAGTACAAAGAACACAGAGATGCTTTTTCCACCCCAGACTCCCCTCTCTGTGCTCTCTGTGAGCTCTGTGACAGTCATATAGAGTTCCAAATTATACTTGCGGAGTAGTATCATAACCATGGTATTGGTAAATTTCTACCGGTTTCATCAAGTTTCTGCGTTACCGCTAACACATATCTCAGTAGGATTACCCCAAACGTAAGGGGTAGCACATAGCAATTCATGATGCAGCTTCTTGTCACAGCACGGTATGCCCCGTACGAAATGTAACAAGGCCTGAATATGCCGATTTCAAGGAATATTTCCATTCCAACATTCTACAATACACAAATAAGCTGGATTATACAATATTCCATCAATATCCCTCTCTCACATCTACAACCCTCTGAGCCTTCCCTGCAGTCCTGGGAATAGCCCCCTTCTCAACAAGTTCCACCACAGTCCTGAGATTCAGCACAGCCTTCAGCCTATCCTCCACACAACACTTCAGGTCTTCCAAATCCTTAAGCTCACCAGTAAAACCCCTTTCCATCAACTCCACCTTAATATGAATTTCATCCAGCTTATGCCGCTTGCGGTCAATAAGCACCTGGAACTGGTCGCCAACCTCATGAATACCCACCAGCACACTCTCTATCTGGGAAGGAAATACATTAATACCCCGCACTATCAGCATATCATCGGTCCTGCCCACAACCTTATCCAGCCTTGTGTGAGTACGCCCGCACTGGCATTCATCCTCCATGATACTGGTAATGTCACCAGTACGGTAGCGTATCAAAGGCATAGCCTCCTTGGTCAGCGAGGTCAGCACCAGTTCACCCTTCTCCCCAGGTGCCACGCTCTCCCCATCAGGGTCCAGTATCTCAACAAGGAAATGGTCATCCCATATATGAAGACCGTGCTGTTCCCTGCATTCGAAAGCCACGCCAGGTCCAAACATCTCAGACAGGCCATAGGAATCATAGGCCTTGATATCCAGCACATCCTCCAGTTCCTGCCTGGTATTGGCAGACCAGGGTTCGGCACCGAAACAACCAGTCCTCAACGACAGCCGGTCAACCATATCAAGTTCCAGGGCCGTCTCTGCCAGATACAGGGCATAGGAAGGGGTGCAGTGCAGGGCCGTAACCCCGAAGTCTATCATCATCTCAAGCTGGTGGCGGGTATTACCTGTACCGCTGGGGATAGCAGTGGCACCGATACGCTCGATACCGAAATGTATGCCTAGTCCCCCTGTGAACAATCCATAATTGACAGCATTCTGGAATATATCTTCAGGCCCGATATCTACCATTGTAAAATTCCTTGCCATCAGGTCGCTCCATGTCTCGATATCCCTGGCTGTGTAACCTACCACCGTGGCCTTGCCACTGGTACCGCTGGAAGCGTGCAGCCGCACCACATCCCGCATAGGAGTGGCGAACAGGCCGAATGGATAATTGTCACGCAGGTCGGCCTTACTGGTGCCTGGAAGTCTGCTGATATCCTCAAGGCTACGTATATCGCCGGGCTTGATCCCTATAGAGCCAAATGCCTGCCTGTAGAAAGGTACGTACTCATAAACGTTCTTAACCACATTTTTTAGACGCTTTAACTGTAGTGCCTCAATTTCACTCCTGGGCATTGTTTCATACTTGGGCTGCCAGTATTTCATTGAGCATCATTTTATCTATTTATTTAAAGTATTTTTCATATTGGTGCGACAAATGCAGCCCAACGTAAATTCATGGCCACAACCTGGAAAAGATGAGCAGGCTCACAAAATCATGCTGTGGAATGCCAACAAGAAAGTGAACAGCGGATCCAGTTTAACACAAATGAGGTGCACAGATATCAAGAAAATGCTCACTTCGTTCTCATTTTCCAAGCCTGCATGAAAGTTTGACTTTCAGATACTTTGAAAAATGCCGGTTGATATTGAAAAGCTTAATATCGTTCGAAAAGCAGGCAGAGGTACGGCACAAGATAATGCATTTCAAATCTTCCGGCCAGATAATTGGGTAGTGAACTACTTAACGGCAGGTAACATGTAGTACTTTAAGAATATAAGGATATGGTAAATAACTGACTGACCCCGTTTTTTTATTGAAGTAAACAACCTGATATTTCCAAGTAGAGGTCTGTCAATGTTTTTGTGATTACCCTGGAAAATACAATAATTTTATCTAATAGTTTGCCGAATATTCTGTCATGGAAGCTCTATACCAGAAAAATTGTTATCTCAAGGAATCCCAGGCTACTGTTGAAAGTGTGAAGGACGATAAATTCGTAGTGCTGGATAAGACCCTGTTCTATCCGAACTCAGGCGGCCAGCCCCATGATACAGGCTTGCTGATAAAGGAAGAACAGGAATTCCCTGTGGTTTATGCAGGCACATTCAACGGTATGATCAGCCATGAAGTAGCTATACCAGGGCTGGTTAAAGGCGACCAGGTGAAAGTGGTCATCGACTGGGACAGGCGTTACCTGTTCATGAAATACCATACTGCCTGCCATATACTCAGTGCCATAATCCACAACGAGACCGGGGCACAGATATCAGGTAACCAGCTTGGAGAGGAGAAAACCAGGGTGGATTTCAGCCTTGAGAATTTTGATCGTAAGCAGATCCAATCATATGAAGCAAAGGTCAATGGGATAATAGACCAAAGTCTTCCGGTCAGTATTGAAATACTGCCAAGGGATGAGGCATTTCGGATACCCTCAGTAGTGAAACTAAAGGATGCATTCCCGCCCGAGATTGAAGAAATACGGGTAATAACAATATCCGGGGTTGACAGGCAGGCCTGCGGCGGCACCCATGTGGCAAATACCGACGAGATACCACATATAGAAATATTCAAGGCAGAGAACAAGGGCAAGAATAACAGAAGAGTATATTTCAGGTTCGGGAAAGATTAGACCGAAAAAGGGGTTTTAACTATGGTCAATGATACATCATTAGAGTTTATCAGGGAGTTTAAGAAAAATGCAGAATCCATAACGAACGACATCGACCGCTCCAAAAAATACAGAGCAGGTATCGCTGCACTGGCACAAAAGGCAGTCGAGACAAACGATACCACATTTCTGGATGCTGCTGTACGGTTTACAGAAAAGATCATTGATGAGCACGATCGTTCCAAGGCATTTGTGGACATTGTCAGGGGCACGGCCAGAGTGGCCATAAACACAACCGATGCAGAACTGGCAGGCCGGTCGCTTGAACTATCAGCCAACACCGAAGCAGGACACGACCGCAGTCATGCCCTGCAGGGAGTAGTAGCCGCAATTGCAGATGTGGGAATGAAAATGAATGAGCCTGATACATTCGAAAATTCAAAAGAACTTGCAGGTACTATTGAATATGATACATACCGCTCATCTACCTGGAGGAGTATTGCCCGGACCCAGCACAGTAATGATGATACTCCGTCTGCTGTAGAATCTGCAAATAAAGCAATGGCGATTATTAACAAGTCAAAACTTATCGGGCAGGAAATATACAGGGCCTCTGCTTACGTTGACCTGGCAAAACTTTACATTGATCTTGGGCAGGAAAGTATGGCCAGGGAGTGCATTATCAAAGCTGTGGATAGTTCAGCGGGTCTGGAAGATGAGTTCGAACGCTCATCCATATTCCAGACCATTGCCGAGACCCAGATAAGGATGGGAGTACGAACAAAGAACAGTGGGCTGCTGGAAGATGCTGTGGAATCATTTGGCTATATCACCAGGGAATATTACCGGACATCGACAAGGCAGACGCTTGCGAGTGTCCTCTCGAATCTAAAAGAAAATGAACTGGTAAAGAGACTGGCCTGATCTCATTTGCCCCAGAATGGTTTGCCTCTTCGCTTGATCTCCAGGAACTTTTCAAGTGTTTCAATTTCATCCGCATTAAGTGATTCAATTAGTTCCTGTTCTACGATCTTTGCATGTCTTTCAGGTACTTCGATATAGAGCAGGTCCCCCTCATTGATCTGGCGGCCAACGATAGGGCCTTCAATTGACAATGCCACCTGTGCGCCATACCTTGCCTCACCCACATTCTCGCCGTTCTCCTGTATACCCTTGATAAAACCAATCCGGCTACCTTCCTCGTTCATCACGTTCAGCTTGGTCCTGATGATGCCGCCTTCAACTTCCACGCCCACTACAGCAGGTTTGCTCTGCCTGAATGTGTGGTCTGGTAGTAATCTGAACATGCCCGGTCTTATGACAGCCTCACTCTTTTGTTTCTTTGTCATTTCAGTCTGTTCTTCCACATGTTCTTCATAATCATCAACAATCTGGTAGATAACACTGCTCATAAAGAGTTTGACATCGCTTTTCTGGAGTTCATCAAGTGCATCGGGCAGTATATCAACATTAAAACCAAGGATGACTGAGTATAACGGATCATCCAGGGCTTTAGCCTCAATAATATCCCGTCTGGAAATATTGCCCACATCTGCTTTCCTGATAGGGATCTCCTTGCTTTTCAGTTCATTGACCAGTGCTTCAAGGCTGCCGATGGTATCAGCCCTGATAATTACCCCTACATTATCGGTCTCGATCCTGGTCTGCTCTATCTCTGACATGATCTCTTTTGATATCTCATCAGCATTCTCTTTGGTAACCACCCTTATGGGTGCACCGGATATTGAATCATCCAGCATGGGTGCTGAAATCTTCAGTCCTGCGGCAGCAGTTATATGCTTTATCTGCTTGAACTTCTCTTCTGCCCGGATCTCAGAGAGGGGTCTTGGTTTTAACAAAGCCCTGGTCTTGGTCACTATGGGTTCGGCCAGGGTACCCACAGCTATCATATCCCCTACCCTGATCTCTCCATCATACAGGATGGCATCAAGGGTTATACCAAGTCCGCGTTCTTCTTTTACTTCAAGCACTACACCTACACCCGGACCAGTAGCATGGTATTCCAGGTTGGATTCAAGGAATTTCTGGGCCAGGCCCAGCAGGACCATAAGTATATCAGGTAATCCTTCGCCTGTTTTTGCACTAATTGGTATTATTGCAATGGTTTTCTGGAAGTCCCGAATCCTGTCATAACGGTCGGTACTGAATCCAAGTTCATACATTTTACCTACTATCTCGTAGAATTTCGTATCAAGTATTGACCTGATATGTTCGGGCTGTTTATTGAAGGAAGATATGAAAGATGACATAGGATGCGGGTCCCAGCCATGTATCCTGTCGATCTTGTTGGCAGCTATCACAAATGGTGTTTTGTAACGTTTCAGTATCTTGATAGCTTCGATGGTCTGGGGCTGGAATCCTTCATTGATGTCCACGATCACTATTGCCAGGTCTGCCAGTGCTCCGCCCCGGGAGCGAAGGGTGGTAAATGCATGATGTCCGGGAGTATCAATAAAAAGCAATCCCGGTATCTTGAACTTGCCTTTTGGGACAGAACCGCATATCCTGCTAATAACAACAAGGGGAACCTCAGTTGCACCGATATGCTGGGTAATGGCTCCGGCTTCACCGTCTACGATTGCTGTGCCCCTTATCTTATCGAGAAGACTGGTCTTACCGTGATCTACATGACCCATAACACATACTATTGGTGTCCGGAGGTTCTTTTCTTTAGCAACCGATTTAGCCACTGGATATCCCCCATACTAAAATATTTTAACTGTGTATAACAAATTGTTCTTGACACAATTTAAAGATATGCATCAATAATGCTGTACTCAAGATAGATAGGCCAGTGAAACCATCTATCATTAAGTTATTCGTAAAGCCACTGTTCATCGATCCGCAAATATTGCGATATCTCGGATTCACTAAAATGAATGCTGATTTCGCGATTTGCCGATTCGGTAGAATCAGAAGCATGGACAATATTTCGCCCCGTATCCAGGCCAAATTCGCCCCGGATAGTACCTGCCGCAGCTTCAGATGGGTTGGTGGCACCGACCATTGTCCTTATCACTGATACTGCGTTTTTCCCTTGAATAACTATGGACACCGATGGCCCGCTGGTAATAAAGTCCAGCAGTGACTGGAAGAAAGGTTTCCCTTCATGTTCTGCATAGTGGGCTCTGGCAGTCTCTTCGGGGATCGTGTACATCTTAAGGGCAAGTATCTTCAATCCGCGTTTTTCCATGCGGGATATGACCTCACCCACAAGATTGCGCTGTACCCCGTCCGGCTTTACCATAACGTATGATAGCTGCATTTAAATTCCGACCTGATAGTAAAAAAATATGAAATTATTTGCTTTTCAGTTTCCTGTACTCACCGGTCCACTCAACACGTCTGGGAATCCTGCCGAGTTTCATGTTGTTTTGACATTTGCTTGAACAGAAATACGATGTACTACCGTCCTTTTTGACAAACATCTTGCCGGTACCCATTTCGATGTCCCCTTTACAGAACGAACATTTACGTGTTTCCATCAGGATCACCTTGTATTGAGTTTCTTTGCTTCTCTTGAAGTCTCAAGCAGCATCAGGATATCCCCTACCCTTATGGGCCCCACACAATTACGGGTGATGATCCTGCCCTTGTCCCTGCCGTCAAGTATTCTGCACTGGACCTGGAGAGCTTCACCGTGCATGCCGGTATTGCCCACGATCTCAATGATCTCGGCCGGAAAACCTAAATTTTCTGACATGATCTTGTTCCTACTTCAATGCCTGGGTCTTGTTGACCACATCATTGACCAGGTCTTTGGATTTACCAGTTTCCAGGATAACTGACGCAGCACAGCCCACTTTCAGACCGCAGGCAGCACCCAGTTCTTCCTGTTTCTTCACATATATATAAGGGATATTTTTCTCCTCACACAGGGCGGGCAGATGTGCCACGATCTCAGGGGGATTTATATCTTCTGCGATATATATCAATTTGGCTGTACTTCTCTCTGCTGCTTTTGTGGCTTCGTTCGTCCCTTTACGTACTTTACCTGTGTCCCTTGCAAGTTCAAGTGCTTCTAATGCACTGTTCTCAAGTTCAGCAGGAACGTCAAACTTTACAAATATTGCTTGTGCCATGATTTTCAAATCTCCTTCCGGACAGGTTAATGTCCGTCATTATTCATCGGTTTATTATGTGATCGTAAGCTGAATTATTTATTCAGGTATGATTCGAGCCCATTTATTACACGATAGGTGATATAACTATCGCCCGCGCTGCTGTCTCATATTGTTTATTCCCTATAGTATTTCATCTTTTTTCCAGTAGATGATCACTGTGACTGCCATGATAACGATAATGAACAGGACCCACAACATGATCGTGCCTGGTTTGCCCCCAGGTTCAATTTCATTTGTCTGGGAGCTCGACGTGATATTGGAGCTATGGGTTGCCACTGGTGCAGGTGTATGATAAGCTGTAGGAATTACGGCTGGAGTAAACACAGTTTCACCTGATATGGCGAAAGGTGAGAAGCCTGGTGTTGAACTTGTAAATGTTATGCTGTTTTCATTTCTTGTGGTCAGCGACGTAGGCAATTGTTCCCAGGAGTCATCATTGTACCGGTAGAGTGCAATGCTGCCCTGATCAATGTTGTTTGAGTTTATCCAGTCAAGTGGGACTGTAAAGCTGATTGTCATATCCTCTATGTTTTTCTCAGTCGCCCAGCCGTAGTTGCCGACCCAGATGTTGATATTTTTATATATCTTGCCAGGTGGGGGCGTATCTACCATTGTGGATGTATTTCGCAGTAACTCTATTTTGGAGGCGACCTTACCTGCACTTACCTTTGATGTGAATTTAATGTTCAGGATGGGGTTTTGTGTGTTCTCGAATGAGTAACTCACATTTTCGCCTTTGAAGATGGAGACGCGCTGGGTCTCGGTCTCTGCTATGTTGTAGAAATCCTCGCCAGAAGTGCCGCCGCCTCCGCCGCCACCACCACTACTTGTTTTGGATGCAGTGGTGTATTTAGTTACAGTACGCAGGATAGAATTTATATTGCCAGCCTGATCTGTTGCATTGATTATGAAGTTATTTTCACCATTCACAAGACTCCTGTATTCTGAAAATGAGCCATTTATGAGTGTGACAGACTCGTTGTTTATAGTCAGTTTCGCATCCTCATCGGTCATTCCTGATATGTTCACTGTGGATATGGTGGTCTTGTAACCCGACGTCGGGCTGATGATGGTCAGGTTGGGTGCCGTATCGTCTATTGTGATATTGTAAATTGCGCTACTGATATGATTCAATGAATCTTTGGCCCATATTGTTATATCATATTGGCCTTCATTCCAGCCGGTACTGTTAATATCAAACGGTGATAGAAGCGGCAGGTCTGTCCCATAGTAATTATATATCACATTTACCAGGAATATGTCTGTGATAGTCAGGTTTATCATAGTGCCATTTTGGATGTGTGAATTATTGGCGGGGGACAGCAGGCTTATCCGGGGTTTGTTTGTATCTATGTTGATTGTAGGGCCATCGGAACTGTTAATGTTTCCCGCTTCATCGGTCAGATGACCTGTGACAATAGCGTCCTTGATTTCTATTATTCCGTCAACAGTATAATTGCCAGAATAGTTGCCCGATGTTATTTCATCCATGGGTTGATCATATACCAATCCGTTAACATTAAAGGTTGCATTCGAAATACCAGGGTCCCCAACCATGTTTATTCCAAGTATATCGCCCTGATCAAGGATTCCCGAAGCGTTGTGGAATACGCCCGTTATTTTCGGTGGGGTGTCATCGATAGTAAAACGATAATGAGTACTGTTTTCGTGACCAAGTGAATCATTAGCCCAAATCCTGATGACATAGGTACTTTCGTTCCAGTCGGTGGTGTTTATCTCGTAGGGATGAGGTAATGTGACGTTAGTGATGTTGGAATAACCTTGTTGTGTGCTATTGATGCTGTATGAGACATTTGCAAAGGAAAGGTCAGTAATAGTAAAATCAATAATTGTACCATTTTGTATGGCTGAATTGTTATCAAGTGAATGTAAGGTTATGTGGGGTGCGGTCGTGTCTATCGTAAAACTTGTTTTTGTCTGGTTGTTCCATATATCCAGGTTGTTATTGGTCCTGATGGTGATCGTATAGATACCATCGGACAGGTTGGTGATATCTATGCTGCCAGTCACATTCTCGGAAGTTTCATTAAAATTACTGTCAATAGCAGTCAGCAGCGTGGCATTGGCGGTATCAGCGTCAATATAGAAATCGGCATATGAGATATTATGGCGGGCGTCATTTATAGTGGCATTAATTGTCAAATTGATATTGGTCGGGTCAGGAGTTATTGTAATAGTTGATACTTGTGGGAATATTGCCTTAAAAACATCGATACGGCCCGAGCCGTACGTATTATCCTTGCCGGCAGTACCCAGGTCAACGGCCGTATCTTCCAGCAGTTGCCGCACCTCCAGCGGACTCATATCAGGATAGGCCTGGAGTATCAATGCCGCAGCACCTGAGACGTGTGGAGTGGCCATTGATGTGCCACTTTTAATATAATATCCACCATGATAGGATGTAGATTCTATATTAACACCAGGTGCAGTCAAATCAGGCTTGATATATTTATCACCAATCCATGTCACAGGCCCCCTGCTGCTGTAAGGTGCTATAGTATCGCTGCTGTCGGTTGAACCCACTGTGGTTGCATTAAACTCGTCTCCCGGGCATCTGATTGTGGAAACACCAGGGCCATCGTTTCCCGCAGCAATTACCGGTAATACCCCGGCAGCAATAACATTGTTTACCATGGTGGTCATGGAGGAATTATCGGGGCCGCCAAGGGATAATGACACAATATCGGCACCATTGTCAATAGACCATTGTACACCATCAATAAGATCGCTGTAGGATCCATTGCCATCCGCATTTAGCACTTTAACTCCGAATATATTAGAACCGGGTGCAACACCTGTCTTTTTTCCACCAACCCCCGTTCCTGCTACAGTACCTGCCACATGTGTACCATGCCAGTTGTCATCCATGGGTTCATCATCGTTATTGACAAAGTCATAACCACCTATATAGTTACTTTCAAGGTCTGGGTGATTATAATTTATTCCCGTGTCAATGATCGAAACATTAACTCCTGTGCCGTTGATATTTGTGCCATTGTAAATAAAATCCCACACCTGCGGCGCATTGATCTTTTCCACACCCCATGCTGTGGTAGTAGTAAGTACCTCCACATCACCCACAACCACGCTCTCCTCGACCAGGTGCACCTCATAATCGGGTATGACCTGGGCCACATCATCCCGATTTGCTAGTTCCTCAATCACATCAGGTGTCGCTTCAAATGTTATTGCATTTACTATCCATAGGAGCCTGGCATTCTTCATTTTATCAGCTCCCTTCCCCTGCAGAACGGAAATGAGATCTTGCTGGCTTCGACCTGACTTTTGCTTTAGGGAATTCACTGTATCCATGCGGTGCTGTTTCTGATCCACATGACCCTGGACCTTTACTTGAGGTGCTTGATATTGTTCCTTCATTATCACGATGACACGGATCATGTCTTCACTGTTATTGGACTGGGACATGACTATCTGCCTGGAAAGTTCGGAGTGGATCTTAGGGTTATTGTCAAGGGCATCAGCTATGACAACTGATTGTACCAGGACTGCTGCCGTAAGAAAGATTACCCATTTTTTCAATTAATGACCCCGCTTTTGTCAAAGTATTGTATTCTTGAATTGGTATACGTACTATAAGGACATATTATTGTTTTTGTGGAATATAAATAATATTATTTCTTTTAATTATATCTTATAAATAAAAATGGGTGTATATAATCCTGAAATTATTCTATATCCTCACCAGTAACAAGTGAAAATTCACCAGTAAGTACAACCTTCAGGATATCCTCCTCAGTAGTGACATCATACTGGCTAAAACCGCGCTCTGAACCACTCAGAGCCAGTTCACTAATATGTGCCGCACTCTCAGCAGACGGATAATAATAAATCGTCGTCCTGGTAAATGAGCCGTCATCATTCCTGTGCAACCCCAGGTAATATAAATCTGCAAACCCAGCCTGGGATTTCACAACCTGGAATTCGGAATAATCATCAGAATAATTGAGCACGGGGCTAAATGTATCATAAGCAGTTGGTGGAACAGCAAAGCTCTCAATGATAGATATAACGGCTTCTGCTGATTCGCGTGTTGGTGTGAAAATTGTCGGCTCGCCCATGACATTAGTACCGGTTGTATCGAGTCGTGACAGTAGCAGGTACTGGTTATCACTTGAAGGTAACCCGATATATTCAAAGGATACTATTTTTGGGGTCATAGTGCTAAGCAGCAGGAACTCATTGTTTAAGTCCTGGGAAAAATAGATATGTTTAGAAGAGGTCATGTACAGGTTGTCCACTTCCACCTTATTCCGCACATAAACAGTGGTCAGGTTCAAGGGTAGTTGCTCGTTCCATGGTTCCTGGGCAGTGGACTCGATATATTCCACATCAAGAAATTGGGCTTCAAAGGTTTGCGGGTTTGACATCTGCAGCCCGTCTGCAATAGAATTAAAGCTGTGGAATACCTGCTTTCCGCCAACATTGAAATACTCAGTCTGGGGATTATTGATGTATGGTTGGTTATTATCTTCCTCACTTGAATCGTCAGAGCCTATGAAATATGCGACAGAAGATAGGATCATTGACAATATCATAAATGCAGCTATGAGCTGTACGCCGATTTTTGGATTCATTTTCAACCTTTCCTCTTATTGTGGTCACTAATGTTTGAGCATATATAATAATTGTTTGTTTTATGATAATGTATACTGAAAAGTGATATTGGAAGCACAATATAATATGCTGTGTTATTAGGTTTACATCCCTGTAAACGTCTCATTTAAAAATTTTCAAAATATATACGTACATTACAAAAAAAGTGTGCAGGTTATTCTTTATTGTACAGCAATAAATGAAGTAAATTTATCTCTTCATTATTGCTTCGGCAATCCTTTCTGGTAATGTATTAAAATTGTCATTGATGCCTTGCAATAACTCTGTCTGTTTATTCAATGATCCCGTATGTTCAGTCAATAACCCTGTATGTTCAGTCAATACTGATGTGTTTTCTTTTAAGTCATTAAGTAACCCTGTATGTTCAGTCAATACTGATGTGTTTTCTTTTAAGTCATTAAGTAACCATGTATGTTCAGTCAATAACCCTGTATGTTCAGTCAATACTGATGTGTTTTCTTTCAGGTCATTAAGTAACCCTGTATGGTCAGATAAAATATTAACACCTTTGTCCAGCCTTTCACCAATTTCCCGCATATCACCAGATATAACCCTGCCAAAAGGTGAAGGTAAAATAATATCTTCCTTTATTTCTATGGTTTTTATTTCCGTATCTGGTCGCTTCACTTTTAAATCCTGAATAAATCCATCGATAGCGGATTCCAGCCCACCGGCCATTAACCCCACAGTATCTATACTAATATTAAAAACATATCCTGCCAAGCCCCTGGATAATCCATAACCTTCTACTATCTTTCTATATCCTACCATATTGACATTGCCTTTAACAATGGCCTGGATGTTTTTTACATTGTTCATTAATATCATAATTGAATTTTAGGGTATAATAGTTTTGCCTCACTCTCCAACCCTTTTCGAAATAATATTAAGCTAAACAAACTACCATGGTCTCGCATAATGACTCATCAAATACGCCGATAACCTGGGACTTGGCATTGGCAGGGTTTGTCAATGGGCCAAGGATGTTGAAGACTGTCCTTATTCCCAATTCCTTTCTTGGTCCGCAAACACTATCAATCCCAAGGTCAGCGGCACGCTGGTTGATACCTGCGGCACAGGCGGCGATTCATCCCACACGATTAATATCAGTA
>Ga0255432_1097_pt1 | contig 14751 bp, 13 predicted proteins | sample ANMaggSeSYBR02I6_FD_182656 | JGI IMG/M metagenome (GOLD analysis project Ga0255432, IMG submission 182656) | Sediment cell enrichment communities from methane seep in Santa Monica Basin, California, United Staets - ANME aggregate JGI... | ecosystem: Environmental > Aquatic > Marine > Cold seeps >...
ATCACCCAAAGCAATGTTTCCCACAAGATCAATCAAACCGCCAAGATTGGTGGGGTCAAGATTGCCTCTGGCATAGACTTTCGGCAACACATCCCGAAGCGAAGGATTGTCCTTTTCAATGGCATCCATGGCGTTGTCAACCACGTTACCGATTTCCGGCAATTTGGCTTTGGATTGCAGATAAGACCAGCGGGCAATTTCCGGCACAAAAAATACATTCTCCGCCTTGTATTCGTCCTTGTCTTCCGGGTCGGCGCCGGCATATTCAGCTTCACCTTTTTTCAGCTTGCCAAATAACTCTTCAAAAGCATCAGAAATATACTTCAGGAATATCAATCCCAGAATAATGTGCTTGTATTCCGCGGCATCAATATTCTTCCTGAGCTTATCGGCTGCTTTCCAAAGCTGTTTTTCAATCGGCTCTCCTGCCTGCCGCGCTTCGCTTGGCGCAGGCAGGTCGGTGTTGTTGTTCTTTTTGGCTTTTGCCATGTATTTCTCCAGTTGTTCATTCACTTTTTATGACCGTCAAGGAAATTGTGCGCTCTTTCTGATTATTGGCAATTCATTCATCTCAATGCCTCAAAGCCGACCACAATGTCTAAAAGTTCTTCTGTAATCAGAAATTTGAAAACTGACTTTTAGTTACAGTAACTATGGAGCAAGCCGACCGTGTCGGCGCAAAAAACGGCAACACGGTTGCCTTGTTCCAGAATATAGAATGTCCAGACGTAGATAAAAAAATGAGTTTTCAAATTTCTGGTAATAGAACTCTGACGCTGTTGCTGAAATTGAGAGTTGAGTTCTTCCGGGAGATCTTCAATATTTCTTTCAGTCGCTTGTATGGATGCAAAACGTCCGGCATTTTCGCCGGCGCTCTTAATTTTGCGTTTCAGCGGCTCAATCGTTTGCATTGTCTGACTTCATTTCTTCAACGGCCTTTCCGGCTATGCTCAGAAGGGCATTACGATCCTCATCGCTGAGTTTATCTCCGGATTGAATGCGCGCGCAAAGATCAGGCAGTTGTGTGGTAACGGCCTTACGTATAAGCTGCTCGGCTCCTGCTATCTGATCGAGCGATATCTGATCAAAAATGCCGCCGGTCACAGCCACAAGAACAGCGGCCTGCTCTGGAACAGGCATGGGTTCATATTGAGACTGTTTAAGAACTTCCCTGACCCGGCGCCCGCGATCCAGAGTCTTGCGTGTCTCCTCATCCAGACGCGTTCCAAAACGTGAAAATGTCTCCAGTTCCTCGAACTGCGAATAGGAAAGGCGCAAGTCGCCGGCAACGGCTCGATATGCGGCAAGCTGTGTTTTTCCGCCAACCCTGGATACTGATTTCCCAACATCCACGGCCGGAAGGATACCTTTTTGAAAGAGGTCTGGGGAAAGATATATCTGGCCGTCAGTGATCGAAATGATGTTTGTTGGAATATATGCGGATATGTTTTGAGCCTCTGTCTCCACGATGGGCAGGGCAGTCAAAGAGCCGCCCCCTGATTCTTCCCGGAGATGGGTTGCGCGTTCAAGTAGTCTGGAATGGATATAGAATATGTCGCCCGGAAAGGCCTCCCTGCCGGGAGGACGGCGCAGCAAAAGCGAAACCTCCCGATATGCCCTGGCATGGCGTGTCAGATCGTCGTATATGATCAACACGTCCCTTCCCTGTTCCATAAAATATTCTGCCATGGTGGTTGCTGCATAGGGCGCGATGAACTGCAACCCTGGAGGGCTTTCACCTTCAGCTACCACAACAATAGAGTAGCTCATGGCGCCGTGCTTGCGGAGATCATTAATAAGTTTTGCTACAGATGAGCTTCTCCGGCCAATGGCACAATAGATGCAGATAACATTTTTATCCTTCTGGTTGATCATCGTATCCAGCGCAATCGCTGTTTTGCCTGTTTGCCTGTCACCAAGAATGAGTTCACGCTGGCCGCGACCGACCGGAATTAATGCGTCCACCACCTTGAGCCCGGTTTGAAGCGGAACTGTCACAGGAGAACGGTCCATAATCTCAGGAGCCTGCCGTTCAACAGGACGTCGCCCGGAAGTATGGACATGGCCCAGATTATCCAGAGGGCGGCCCATGGGATCCACAAAGCGGCCGATCAGGGCATCACCTACCGGCACATCCAGAACCCGCCCGGTGCTTCTTACCTCGGAACCAGCCTTCAGTTCATCACTTTCGCCAAAAAGAATAACCCCTGTCTCTGAAACATCGATGTTAAAAACCATGCCATAGACATCGCCGGAAAAGCGGACCAGTTCCTCTGATCTGACTCCCGGCAAACCATCCACCCGTGCAATGCCCTGGCCGATATAGTTCACCGTGCCCACCTCACGGCTCTTCAGCTCCGGTCTGTGGTCCTCAAGAATGCCGTCAAAAAGCGTGAAGGTGTCATCCAAAAACGATTTCAGTGTTGTGTTATTCTCTGCCATCCTCTTTCTCAGCAGCTTTTTTGTAACTTCTCAATAAATAGAGGCTTTAGGTGATGAAATTTGAAAATGGATGACTGTCTGAGCGCCTTAGTGAGTCTTAAGAAAAAACATCGCATCGCCCGTTACGTCATTTACTCATAAGCATAACATATTTGGTTCATTGCTATTTTAAACTTTGGATCTGTTTTTTCTTTAGAGTCACTTTTGCGTGAGTTTCAGCCATTTTCAAATTTTATTGCCTAAAGCCGGAATATAGAACCTGTACTTATTGAGATGTCACCTTTTTTTCTTTATCCTCAAGCGCTGCAAGCAGACTCTCTTCAAGGGTTTTTAGATAATCATCCACATTCCACGATATTCTGCTGCCCTGGAATTTCAATTCAATGCCGCATATAAGATCCGGTGAAACCTCAAACTGCACATCAACATGGCCGTCTGCCTGATTCCGTAGAACTCCCTTAATTTCTCCGGCCGGTTTCTCCGGAATTTTAAAAGCGCTGCGCACGCTGATTTTTTGCGGTAATCGATGTATAGATTCCTTAAGCGACTCTATCTCATCCTTGTTAAGACTCAGCAGCCTTTTAATGAAGACATGTATGACGTGATCTTCCAGGTCAACATCTGCCATCTCCTTCAAAACCTGGCGGGAAATGGCGCAAGTCCGCCTCCCTGCCCGACCTCGCAGGTCTTGAAGAAACGCTTCTCTCTCTCTTTGGATCGCCTCATACCACTTTGTTCTGTCGGCATCGACCTGGTTGCGGGCTTCGTTTATGAGATCTTTACGGCGAACCTCCGCTTCCTCCTTGATCTGAGAAAACATCTCTTCGCGGTGCTCATCAAATTCCCTGTTTTTTCTGCGATAGTCTTTTGCTTCGAGGTCAGCCTCATCTTTCTTCTTTCTGGCCCCTTCCAGACTAAGAGCGATTTTTTTCTCTCGTTCGTCCATGGCCCTGATAATCGGGCCGTAAAGAAAACGCTTGAGCAGGTAAACGAGTACAAGGAAATTAATGATCTGGGCAATCACGGTAAACCAGTCAATAAGCACAGGTTATCCTCCGGCCTTGGATACAACATACTCCCAGAAGGGATTGGCAAAAATCAGAATCATGGACACCACAAAGCAGTAAATGGCGGTAGATTCCACCATGGCCATACCTACAAACAAAGTCCTGGTAATGTTATTGGTCTCATCAGGCTGCTGAGCAATGGAACTCAACGCCTGGGCCAGCGCCCGCCCCTCTCCCAGCGCGGGAGCAATCGAACCGATAGCCATGGTCAGTCCGGCAACAATAATGGATATGGCTCCAATAATACTAATATTATCCATCTGACAAATCTCCTTTCTCGCTTTGCCGGCCGGTCTCTCCTTCCTTGCGCTGCACATGAGTTGCGGCAGCGATATATACCATAGCCAGGATTGCGAAAATATATGCCTGAATTAATCCGATCAAAAGTCCTAAAACCTGCATGAGAACCGGAAAGATAAGAGGCGCAATGCCAAGCAGGATGGCAGCGATAATCGTACCGCTCATAATGTTTCCAAAGAGTCGAACCGCCAGTGCAAAGGTACGCGATATCTCCCCGATAATATTGAACGGCAGCATAAATATAGAGGGCTCGATGTACTCTTTCAAGTAGGAAAGACCTTTTTGGGAAACAGCATAGAGGGGAACAGCTACAAAAACGCACAGGGCAAGCGCTGCCGCAGTTGAAAAAGAGGATGTGGGCGGCACATAACCGGGAACAATGCCAAGAAGATTCGAGACAGCTATAAATAAGAAGAGCGTGCCCACAAAAGAAAGGTACCTGCCCGGGTCCTGGCTGCTGATGTCGCGAATCTCATCCCTCATACCGGTCACCAGAACTTCAATCAGGTTCTGCCATCGAGACAAATGGGTTTCCGTGGAAAGCTTTCGGGTTATCAGCCAGGAGCCGACAACCATCAAAACCATTACGCACCATGTAAAGAGAATGGTTGCATTCAGTGAAACAGGACCCCATTGAAAGATAATTAAAGTATCAGGAGTTATATGCATTTTTTCGGACCCCAATGACGCACAAGGATGCTCCGCATCCCTAAAAAACCCAACATGCAAACAATCAGCCGCTGCCAATGACCGTCCATAACAAAATAAAAGCCGGCAAGAACCACCATTAGACGGCAGAAAAAACTGCAAAAGCTTAAAAGAACAGGATGTCGCGCCGCGGGGAGTCGCCGCACTGTCAACCAGAGGCCGCCAAAATAAAATATCCCGAGTCCGATACCTGCTGCAAATGCTAATATAAATATCAAGGTAGCTGCCAAAAATCAATATCTCCTGTCAGCTATAGACTTTCGCTCGCATGTAATCCAAAACCAGGCATTCAAACAGCCAAGGATGACGCCGATAATAAGAAGCATGAGTGTCCATGAATAGCGACTCGGCCATTTCAGATCTATCCAGATGCCCAGTGCAATGCCGATCAATGTGGGAACGGCCACCGACCAGCCGACAAGGCCGAACATGCCCAGTCCAAACCAGATGCCGCTGTCTTTTTCGCGACGAGCTTTTATCTTGCGGACTTCTTTAGCCCCCACCACTTTGCCTAATTTTTCCGATCTTCTCTGATATTCATTTTTCATAGCCCTTACCCCGGTTTTTTCAATTCCATAAATCGCCGGACAAAATTAGCCTCAAGTTTTGCCAGGGCTGAACGAGATATCTTTTCCCGATCGTCAAGCTCAACAAATTGTTTTTGAATTGTCTGTTTCAACATTCCCAGGTCAGGCCCGATCACAGCATTTCTTGTTGAAACCAGAACTTCACCGCCGCATTTGACCAGAACTCCTTCATCTACAGCGAGAAATTGTTCAACGCCCTGAGCTGTTACAAAAGAAAAGAGTCCCGGAACAAGGGGTGCTGCAAAATCAATGTGACGCGGCAAGAGGCAAAAAGAACCATTTTCAGCCTCGGCAATCACCTTGATAACCTCTTCGTCAACAAGAATATGTGTTGGAAGTAAGACCTTGAGTTTCATACTTTTTTTGCTTCGCTGATTTTTCCGATCATATAAAGCGAACTCTCCGGGTAATCGGAAAATTCATCATTTAGAATGCGCTCACAACCATCGAGAGCATCTTCCAGATTAACCATTTTCCCCTTATGGCCGGTGAACTGTTCTGTTGTGCAAAATGGCTGTGTCATAAACCGTTCTAATCGCCGGGCACGATACACGATCCGCCTGTCATACCGGGAAAGTTCTTCTAATCCCAGCATGGCAATGATGTCTTTAAGTTCCTCGTAGGTTGCCAGTGTCTTACGAACCTCCTGTGCCACCTGAAAGTGTCTCTTTCCGGCGATAAGGGGCACCAGCATCATGGATCTTGACAGAAGCGGATCAATGGCAGGATAGAGCCCCTGGCTGGCCCTTTTTCGTGACAGCACAATAGAGGCGGAAAGATGAGCAAAGGTATGAACTGCCGCAGGGTCCGTAAAATCATCTGCCGGAACATACACGGCCTGAATAGAGGTAATAGCGCCGGCTGCGGTGTTGCATATGCGCTCTTCAAGTTTGGCTAATTCCGTTCCCAGAGTCGGCTGATACCCAAGGCGGGAAGGAACTTGTCCCATAAGCCCGGACACCTCTGATCCTGCCTGGATAAAACGAAAGATATTGTCGATCAGGAGCAGAACATCCTGCCTGGCATCATCCCGGAAATATTCAGCCATGGTCAAGGCCGCATGGCCTACCAGAAACCTGGCGCCCGGCGGTTCATTCATTTGACCAAACACCATGACGGTGTTGTCCATTACTCCGGCATCCTTCATGTCCCGGTAAAGCTCTTCACCCTCCCGGCAGCGTTCACCAATGCCGCAAAATATGCTTATCCCCTGGTGACGGCCCACGATGTTATGTATCATTTCCGTAATAATCACGGTCTTGCCGACACCGGCTCCACCGAAGAGTCCGGCCTTTCCTCCCCTCTCCAGAGGGGCCAGAACGTCGATGGCTTTTATGCCGGTTTCAAAAATTTCGGATATGGTTGCCCGCTGATCGATGGGCGCAGGATCTCGATGAATAGAACGCCATTCCCCTCCCTTTATTTTCCCTTTCCGATCAATGGTTTTTCCGAACACATTGAACACCCTGCCAAGCAGACGCTTCCCTACCGGCACATTCAAATGCCGGCCCGTATCAATGATCAGAGAACCGCGGGCCAATCCCTGGGTCAAAGTCAGTGCGACGCCGCGAACCAGCTCGGGATTAAGATGGGTTTTCACCTCAATGGCTATCCTGCCGTCTTTGCCGGTTCTCAACAGGTTGTGAACAAGAGGGAGTCTTTGCGGAAAATGAGCATCAACAACGCTGCCACGAATAGAAACAACGCTGCCCTGGTTGAATTGATTGAAGTCTTCGTGTTCAGTCATTTTCTCAACAATTCCAGTAAAAAGTTCGGCTTTGACCGAGCCCTTATGATTACTTTGAAAACTTATCCTTCAACTTCCAGAGGAGAAAACTCTATTACAACCTTTCCTGTAATATTTATAAGAATAACTCTTTTTGACAAATGGTGTCAAGAATACCTTTTTTTGCTTTCCAGAGAGGGTGGTGTTTCTTTATGATTTGTTCACCCTTCGGGTTAGTTGGAAACCGATGATCTCTGTTTTCATGTAATTTTTTTCTTGAAAGCTCGAAAGGAATTTGTGTGTTTGTTTTAAAACAACACAAGACGCATAGGTGCGCCCTTTGATCGCTCTGGCTGGTTTGTAAACGATGATTTTGGCTGGTTCTTCGATCGGTGGTGACAATCATAACCAATAGAATAACAATAGAACAGATATTATATGGGAATAATCAACAGGATATTATATGTAAAATACCACAACAAAATATATTAAAGAAACATACCGATACAATCAACAGTAACCCGCCTATTAACACACCCACCATTACCCAGGAGTTTCCGTGTAAACCACCTATTGATAATCGTTTACATAGAATTTATTTTTATGCTAAATTGAGGTTCATTGACTTTCTGGCTTCATTAAATCGGAAACCGCATGGAAAAAGAAAAAAGAATGATGAGCGTTTTTTAGAATTATTTCCTCTGGAAAAGATTGGGATAGAACATTTACAATTCATACTAAACCAAGAATATTTATACAGAGTTTTTAACAGGAATTCTTTTCAGCATGGCGGGAGAGCATATGGGGCAATCCATCAGAATTTTACCGAAGCATATGAGACCATTTATTCATATAAACGGAGAGAAGACAATTGAAATAGATTATTCAGCATTTCACATCCTGATGCTGTATAACCAGGAAGGCATAGACTATCAGGATGACCCGTATTCGGTCTGCGAAGGCCAGGAAATGAGAGCCATTTACAAGGCGGTAGGTCTTATAGGGCATGCGGGAGGCTATGGCTGAAAGGAATATTGAAATTGAATTTGATACAGTACATTTTTAAACAGGTGTGGATCACCAAATCCCCAACATAATGTAAACCTCAACTCCGGGTGTTATATCCTGCCGGGTCCAGCCCTGCATCAGTTAATCTCCCGTGTCTTAAAAAACTCTATCTCCGGCCACTCTTCCATACAGTAACCGAGCTGCCATTCACTGCTTGTCAGAAAGGAGAGACAGCCTTCAGCATCTCTTGCCATGTTGGCTATATTCTTTTTCTCAAATTCAGCCATTTTTTTGTGATCATCACACCTAACCCAGCGAGCCACATTAAAATTCACAGGTTCATATATGGCATCCGCACCATATTCTGCTTTGAGACGGGCCATGGTCACCTCAAACTGGAGGACACCGACCGCCCCCAGAATATAGTCTCTACCCATAACAGGCCTGAAAACCTGGACAGCCCCCTCCTCTGCGAGCTGGGTCAATCCTTTCTGAAGTTGCTTGGCCTTTAACGGGTTCTTCAGGCGCACACGCCTGAAATGCTCGGGTGCAAAATTGGGAATCCCGCTGAATTTCAAAGGTTCTTTTTCGGTAAATGTATCGCCGATTTTTATGGTTCCGTGGTTATGGATACCAATAATATCTCCTGGAAATGCTTCCTCCACATTCTCTCTGTCCTGTGCCATGAAGATTGTCGCATTAGAAAAAGTTACCTCTTTTCTGATTCTGTGGTGAACGACTTTCATTCCTCTTGTAAATTTTCCTGAACAGATCCTGACAAACGCAATCCTATCCCTGTGAGCAGGGTCCATATTGGCCTGTATTTTAAAAGCAAAGCCTGAAAACTCTTTTTCGTATGGCGAAACCTCACGGGAAACAGCCTGTCTCACACCTGGATGGGGGGCCAGTTCCACAAATGCATCCAGCATCTCTTTAACACCGAAATTGTTAATGGCGCTTCCGAAAAAGACCGGCGTCTGGCTTCCTTTTAAAAAATGCTGGCGCTCAAACGGATCGACGGCGCCTTCAAGCAGTGCAATGTCTTCCCGCAATTCATCGGCCTGTTCCCTTAAAAGTTCATCCAGAAGAGGATCAGACAGATCATTAATAACGATGCCTTCCTGCCCAAGGGTTTCCCTGCCGGGTTCAAAAATATGCAGTTGTTTGTGAAAGAGATTATATACACCTTTAAAGCGCTTGCCCATACCAATAGGCCAGGAAAGCGGCGTACATTCGATTTGCAGTTTGTCCTCGATGTCATCAAGGATATCAAGAGTCGCCATGCCTTCACGATCAAGCTTGTTTATGAATGTAATGATCGGGGTATTGCGCATCCTGCAGACCTCCATGAGTTTTTCGGTCTGAGGTTCCACCCCCTTGGCGCTGTCAATCACCATCAGGGCGCTGTCAACGGCAGTCAACACCCTGTATGTATCTTCTGAAAAGTCCTGGTGGCCCGGTGTGTCTAACAGATTAATCTCAAAATCCCTGTAGTTAAACTTCATTACAGAAGTTGTAACTGAAATACCTCTTTCCTTTTCAATCGACATCCAGTCACTTGTGGCATGTCTGGCAGCCTTCCTTGCCTTAACAGCCCCGGCCTGCTGGATCGCTCCGCCAAAAAGGAGAAGCTTTTCCGTCAGCGTGGTTTTGCCTGCATCAGGATGGCTGATAATTCCAAATGTTCGTCTCCGGTTAATTTCTTTTTGATTAAAATTAGCCATATATTTTAAAACCCCACAAGCCGTTCAAGCGTTCTGTCATACCCGCTGATAACATTTTCCCACAAAAAGGACGTCATTTTCTTTGCCAGCCTGCTCTGAATTTTTTCATATCGCTTATAATCTGAAATTATCAGGAAAAGTTTTTTAATAAGATCCTGTCTGTTTTTATACAGGAAGTGCTCATGGAACTCTTCGGGAAGTATCTCCGGATATGAAAGCCTGTCAGGCAAGAGAGGAACACATCCCATCAGCATTGCTTCTATCACGGAAATACCGAAATTCTCCTGTATTGCAGTGCTTATAACAATTGCACCCCGTTTAAGCCATCTTTCATACTCTTCTCTTAAAGGCACATATCCGAACTGAAGTATTCTGTTCTTAAACTTCTTTTTCGCTTCTTTAAACTCTTCAGGGATCTTGCCGAAATTTTCTCCCATAAGCGCCAAATTAAAATCAAGCCCCAGGTTGTCTATCTCTTCAAGCGCACTGAAAAACATTTCACAGTTTTTGTCAAACCCCCATCTGTGGTTCCAGACAATAAGAGGAGGGTTTGTCTGTTTTTTAGCATCAACATCCCTGTCAAACGGCACAGTTATACCAGGGTAAAGCACCTCTGTTTTTTCACGTATTTTATCTGCAATTCCTTTTGGCTTATAGTCACTTCCCCTTTTCAGAAACTTTGGCACGGCATTTAAAAAGGCATCCTTATGCATTTTTGAATTAAACACAACCATGTCAGCCACAAGCGCAGTAGTAATGTTTATTATCCCCAACTGAAAGGCGCCTTTGTCTCCCGGCGGCTGCGGATAAGTCATCTGGTTTTCATGAAAATATGCCAGAACAGGCGGGCACTGTGAACCAGCAAGCGCCTTAAAATCAGCCAGATTGAAAAGATCGGTCACAATAATACCGTCATATTTTTCAAGCAAAGGGATCTTATCTACAATATGAAGCGCCGCGCCAAGCATACGCCAGCGCCAGTTTTCGCCAGGCATGGCCACAATATCAACATCATGCGAGGAATGTGCAGACAGTCCGTTTACAAAAAGTGAATGCGAACCTATACAGTATGTTTCTATAAAAAGATAATTCAGAACTGGTCACCGTGGTTTTAAAATCGACATGTATAGACTTTCAGATAAATAATTTCACTGTGTTATCAGTCGTCGACGTATAACTAATACGCCTTCCTACTTCTGGCCTTGTGAAATTAATTATCTGAAAGTCTATAGTCTGGCAGCATGGCTTGCCGGATTGCCTAATACCGGGTGTAACGGTCGCAATCCCGTTCAAATTCTTCTATAATTTCATTAGTAAGCGTAGGCCGGACTTCAGGAATTATTTCCACGAATGTTTCCGTTGTGACAAGGTAATCCACTCCTTTGGCGTATTCCTTCTCAAAAGCGTATTGCCTGACTTTCTGGAAAAGGTACTCAATGTCCGCAGGGGTAAAAAGCGGGATCATGGAAATGATTTTCTCTACGTCTGTTTCGCCCCGATTGGTGTTTGACAGATAATACTCAAAAATAGTTCGTCGGCCCTGATCGTCCAAACCTCCAACTGGAATGATGCAGTCGAAACGACCTGGCCGCAACAGTGCTGCATCAAGCTGCTGGATATAATTGGTAGCGCATATAAGGAGCATTTTTGTGTTCTGTTTTTTCAGCAACGGTACCTGTTTGAGGAACTCGTTTGTAATTGATTTGTCGACACGGGATGCATGGTCCCGGCTGGCTGCGATTTCCTCAAACTCATCTATGAACACCACCGAGTGGTCAACGTTGCGGACTTTTTCCATTAATAGTTTCAGGTTGGCTCCCATGCGATCTTCTCCATCGGCCAATAAGGTGCTGGGGCTGATCTCAATATACCACCACTGAAGCACTCCTGCGATAGCCTTCACAAAGTGGGTTTTACCGGTACCCGGGGGGCCGAAAAAAATGATAGTCCGGGGTGGAACGACCCCATGCTTGAGAGCTAGATCGGTCGCGGTGAACGGAAGAATTATTCTTTTATTTACGATCTGTTTGGGCGGCTGAGTATCGGATATCGTATCCCAAATCGAACTGTCTACCATATAGGCGCCCAGGTCCCTGAGGAGTCGAATCCTTTCTTCGTCATGCAGATCCTCTCCCATCGGCTCAACGTTCTCGATGAAATCGACAGAGGCTACCTTAATTCCCACGTCTCGGCCCAACTTTTCGGACAAATACCACTTGTGCCGCAAGATCCTTGGCCACAGTTTTCTTGCGATATCCGGCTCGAAATTGTGGCCGGTGCACTTGAAAATCCGCTGTACACACTCTTGTTCACCAGGAATATTTGTCTCTATTTCCACATCTTTCACCTTCAGCCTATCCACCTAAGTAGTAATCATTATACCATAAAATAAATTGTTTTATACCTGTCTCAATGCTTGTTTCAGGTTTAAAGCCAGCATCTTTTATCAAATCATCAATATCTGCATACGTGGCAGGCACATCTCCGGGCTGAAGATCAAGAAATTCCTTTTTAGCTTTTTTGCCGAGTACTTTTTCTATCACACCAATAAATTCCATTAGTTCAACAGGATTATTGTTACCTATATTGTAAATTTTATATCTTGCGTATGATGTTCCCGGATCAGGATTATCTCCGTTCCATGTTGGATCAGGTTCGGGCAGTCTGGCCATTATCCTGACAACACCTTCTGTAATGTCGTCGATATAAGTAAAGTCTCGTTGCATCCTGCCGTGGTTGAATATCTTTATTGGTTTTTCTTCAAGAATTGCTTTTGTAAAGAGAAAGAGAGCCATGTCCGGACGGCCCCATGGGCCATAGACCGTGAAAAACCTGAGCCCTGTACAGGCCATGCCATATAAGTGGCTGTACGCGTGAGCCATTAGTTCATTTGCTTTTTTTGTTGCAGCATAAAGAGATACAGGATGATCTACATTGTTATGAACCGAAAACGGCATTTTTGTATTTGCTCCATAAACAGAGCTGGATGAGGCAAAAACCAGATGCTTCACATCGTTGTGCCTGCAAGCTTCAAGCAAATTAACAAAGCCTACAATATTTGAATCCACATAAGCATGAGGATTTTCAATCGAATATCTGACACCGGCCTGGGCTGCAAGATTAACTAAAACATCATACTTTGTACTATTAAATATTTTTTCAAGACTTTTTTTGTCCGAAATATCCATTTTATAAAAAGAAAAGTTTTCAAATGATGTCAGCTTTTCAAGACGGGCTTCTTTAAGCTTTACATCATAATAAGAATTTAAGTTATCAATACCTGTAACATGGCAGCCATTTTTCAATAGTCTCATTGAAAGGTGAAAACCTATAAATCCGGCAGCTCCCGTAATTAGTACTCTGTTAAATTGAAAATTCATATTCAACTCCTGTTTAACTAATGATTATAATTCTTACTTCTTTGAATCTTTATACCATTTAAAAGTAATCTCAAGCCCTTTTTCAAATAAATAATCAGGTTCAAACCCCAGCGCCGATTTTGCCTGTTCTATACTTGCAACTGATTCTATAATATCTCCCGGCCTTAATGGTATGTATTCGGGTTCAATCTTTAAGCCGGAAAAAAGCCTTATCATATCCCAGAGACTATTTATACTAACATGTTTGCCGGTGCCTATATTAAATATTTGTCCGGCTGCATCATCTTCTGTTGCGGCAAGCAGATTAGCTTTTACAACATCTTTAACAAAAACAAAATCTCTGTACTGTTTCCCGTCGCCGTATATTAGAGGAGGCTTTTTTGAAACAGCCCTGGTCATGAAAATCGATATAACACCTGAATAAGGTGATGATGGGTCCTGTCTTGGACCATATACATTAAAATAACGGAGGCAGACTGTTTCAATGCCATACAGGTCATGGTAGATGCGTGCATAAAGTTCTCCGGTAAGCTTTTGAACGGCATAAGGGCTCATTGGTTTCAACGGCATGTTTTCATGTTTTGGCAAAAGCGAGTCATCTCCGTAAACAGCACTTGAACTTGCAAGAACAACTCTTTTGACTTTATTTTTTCGTCCGGCATCAAGTACAATGAGTGTTCCCATGTCGTTTATAAATGCGGAATCAACCGGATTATCTACAGTTTTTGTTACAGATACCATTGCTGCCTGATGGAAAATTACCTCGCAGTTTTTAGCAGCTTCCATTAAAAGTTTTTAATCTTGTATATCGCCTTTGTAGAAAGTGATTCTATCTTTTACATGTTCCAGGTTGGAAAGACTGCCGGAAGACAAGTCATCAAGAACCACTACATCGCAACCTTCTGCAACAAGAGTATCGACAAGATGAGACCCTATAAAGCCGGCACCGCCGGTAACAAGAACTCTGCTCAACCTGAAATTCATAATTCCCCTCTCTTTTTCACCCTTTTACTTGGGTGCATATACTCTTCTCTCCCAAACGGATCATATTTTTAACCAGGATAACAGGATAAACAAAATTTTAATGCCAATATATTATTATTATGATTAGTACATATCATTGAAGAAAGAAACTCGCAAACAGTATTGATGTCTTTTATACCTAAGTTGAGCGATTTTTTGCGAAGAAATGTGCCAAGATCTTGATGCAGCAAGGTTTGCGAAAATCGGAGGCATACCAATGGATATGTAGAGACTTTTCGCAAGTCCTTGATGCGCAAGAGATTGGTGCAGGTCGAGTAAAAAATCGCTCAATTTAGGTTATAATCACCTATACTTTGGATAAACCTGAAAAGTGCTTTGTATGCTTTCTTCTGTCCCTTTTATTCTTTCCGGTTGCCTTTATTCCACTTTTGGCAAGTTTATTACTGAATTAAAATGCAGATAGGCACAATCCACGATTTGGCATTAAAAAAGGGATTAGCCGATGTTTGTAGAATAGAAATTAAAGGCGATTCTGTAAGAAAAATTTACGCAAATAATCTGATACTCTAATATTCCACAAAAAACAAACAACAGGACAGTATCATCCAGAGCTTCAGCCTATTGAAATGTGTTGGGGGGCTGTAAAAAATTACATGGCGAAGCATTGTGATTTTACCCTACGTAATTTTCGTAATAATTTGCCTTCGGCTTTCTCGCAAGTTAGTTCGGAAACATGCCGAAAATTGCTTGCAAAGACCATAGCAGAAGAAGACAGGTACTGGAAGGAAGATAGGGAAATTGACAAAAAACAAGGAGTAGACGTTA
>Ga0255432_1098_pt1 | contig 14587 bp, 15 predicted proteins | sample ANMaggSeSYBR02I6_FD_182656 | JGI IMG/M metagenome (GOLD analysis project Ga0255432, IMG submission 182656) | Sediment cell enrichment communities from methane seep in Santa Monica Basin, California, United Staets - ANME aggregate JGI... | ecosystem: Environmental > Aquatic > Marine > Cold seeps >...
TCGATGGCATGAAGAGGACATTGCGCTAAACAGATCAGGCAACCTTTGCAATGCTGGTAGTCGATCTGCGGATATCCTTTGGCATCAAGGCTGATGACACCGTCAGGACAATAGATATTGCACAACGCACACCGATTACATTGTTGAAGGTCAATGACCGGCCGCAGGCTACGCCAAACACCGGTTTTCACATTAAGAGTGGTGGCTGCCGCATGGATATAAGGAGCTGAAGTGCCGGCATCCTCAAAAGGCAGATCTATCCAATTGGGGCTTTCATAAGAATCTGCTGACAAATCTTCTCTTTCTGTTGTACACCCTGCATATGTTTCTATTTGGTCATAAGCAGTCATCGCTACGGCAAGGCTTTCTTCGACAATTACCTTTCCCAGCGGCTGGAGCTGCTCGTGGATGGCTTCCTCTAAAGCACTTTTAGAAATTACTCCTACCAGTTGGGCAGCAGCGCCTACACATGCAACTCCCAGCAAGGGAAGACCTGCGTGGCCTTTGACTGCTGCCTGAGTGCTAATTGAAAGAACCAGCCCTTGCAGGTTGAGTCGTTTCTTCCATAATTCCGTGGCCTCGTCAGTTGCGATGAGAAGTACTGTTCGTTCCGTCACTCCCGGCAAAACACCGGCTATCGGCAAAAGCAAGAGGCTATCATCGGTTACAATGACAAGATCAGGCTTATTGATGATGCCCCGCTCGTTGATGATTTTTTTAGAGGCCCGAACAAAAGCAAATATAGGGGCGCCACGGCGTTCCGCACCATATCGGGGAGAGTCCTGGACCTCATAGCCTTCCAGAAAGAAAGCTGTTCCCAAAATGCGACTGGCGGTCTTTATGCCCTGTCCCCCTCGTGCATGGAAGCGGATGCGAAACATTTCGTGACCCTCTTTTTCTAAACTTTCAATGACCAGCGCCTGCAACTCATGGCCTTCTTCACCCTCCGGATAGAAAGGGCCATGGCTGATTCTCTGGGTGGTACCTTTTTGTTGGCGGCCTCCTCTAATACCTGCAAGGTGTTCTCCCGAATCTTTTCTTCGATGGTCTGAAAAGCCAGTATTTGGCTTCCGCCATGATATTCCACCGCAGCGCAGATGACACCACCCGCATTAGCGATAAAATCCGGAATCACAAGGACACCACGCTTTCCCCGGCACCTTTCAGCTCGATTAGCCGAAAGACATCAAGCCCCCTGGGATTGTAAATCGTTCCTCGCGAATCTGCCGCCCCTATCAGCACGGCGCCCTTTGAGTAACAATTGAATCGTCTTGGATATCCCTGATTTCGTACATAATTTATCTATTGGTGTCAACTTTTTTGTACCGGTACGCCATATCCTTGTATAACCTAAGTTGAATTCCTTAAGCAAAACTTAGGGAATAAGGGCTCGATAAAAAATAACTTGGTAGAATTTGCGCCCGAATTTGCCGTAGATTTAATCGATCTGATTGAGCAAAACCGCAGGAATAGCGAGTTATTTAGAGGCCAATTTTACTAAGATCAGGTGCGAATGAAGATCGGTTAAAGACATGATGAAGTCGGGATGCAAAAATGCCAAGTTATTTTTTACCGAGCCCTAAGATAATTATTTGACTTTTAAGAATATATCCATTAATAAAAAAAATTAAGCGGCTTGGAATAGTAAAAATAATCAATGGTTTGAACCCCAGGGCAAGCTTTGAGCCCTGTTCCACAGCAAACTGCGGGGAATCAGACCCAAACGAAATTGAAAAAGGATGAAAAAAACAGTTGCTATTATTACGCTTGTTTTTGGATTGCTGATTTATGCAAACGAGTCTTATGCTGTTGATGTTGAAGCTTTTATAAAAGCCGGCACAATTGACTCTGATGAAGAGAATCATTCTATGGCAACCGGCCATAAGGTAATGCTTGACGTCGGCATTAGAGTTTCTACCGGCAAAAGATTACTTCAGCAATTAACTGCTGAATATTGGACAATGGCTGAGCCAGTTGATGACGACAGGGAATTCCCTCATGATGGGCTTAGCTTTATTTATGAAATAGGCTATTTGTTTAGCAATAATAACCTCAACTTTTATCCCTATATCGGCATAGGTCTTGAGAGGTGGAGAAGGAATTCTCCTGATGAGGGAGATCAAGACAGGTATTATGGCGATTTATATTTTTCGGAATTTACAGCCGGCATCGGAACAAAATACAAAAGCTATTATTTTAAAGGTGGAGTCCTCTTGCCTTTCTGGTCTGATACTGACAGTGGTCAAAGGCCTGATGGAAAGTTAGGGTTTACGTTAAATGCCGGCTATCTCTGGAAAAAGTTTGATTTAGGGGTATTTTTCCGGGAGTCAAACTTTGGCAGTGACGGAAGCCAGCCCGATTTTCAGTTAAGGCAATACGGACTTATCATAGCATATAACTTATAGGTAATTGGGCATCCTTCATTCACCAGTTTACACTTTTTTCGAAAAAGCGTGTATTATCGAATTAAATGCCGATGTCGAAACTGGAAATTTGAAATTTGAAATTAGGTAACGCATCTACATCTTAGTATTTTTTCCAATTTCCAGTTTCTAGTTTCAAATTTCACTGCCAAAATACAAGATCAACAAAGTGTAAACTACTTTTGACTTGTCGTGAAGGATACCGGTAATTGCCAGGTTCGGACATCTGTTCAGCCACTCCGGCACAACGCGTATAAGCCGCACCGCAGGGTTTGCGGGTTAGGCAAAAGACTAGTGTCCTGTCATCTATGTAGTGTCGCAAATATGGCCGTCATTCCCGCGAAGGCGGGAATCCAGTATTTCTGACTACTTCGGTGCTTCTGGATTCCCGCTTCCGCGGGAATGACGAGTGCCTGGTACGATATTTCACGCGTGACACAACACTGGTTTTCAACTTCTTGTGGCATAGAGAAAAATTATGAAATTCGGAAATTATGAATGTTATTCTGTTGAAATGGGCAAATTTTCACTGGACGGAGGACCAATGTTCGGAGTGGTTCCCAAGGCTTTGTGGGAAAAGAAGATCGCTGCCGATAATAAAAATCTCATCCAATTGACAACAAGATCTCTTCTTATAAAGGGTGAAGGAAAAACAATTCTTGTAGATACAGGTTTGGGTAACAAGTTCTCGGAAAAGCTGAAAAAAATATACAAAATTGATGAAAACTCGACAGATATGGATTTGGCATTAGCAAAATATGAATTAACCTGCAGCGACATTACAGATGTTATTATTACACACCTTCATTTTGATCACACAGGTGGTTCAACGTCTATAAAGAATAGAAAAACTGTCCCGACTTTTCCGAATGCAACATATTATCTGCAAAAAAAACATTGGGAATCCGCAATCAAACCAAATGCCGCAGATGCGGCAAGCTATATGAAAGAAGACTTTATGCCTTTGGAGGAATATGGGGTTTTAAAGCTTATAGAAGGACAAAAAAAATTATTTAAAGGTATTGATATTATTGTAACCCAGGGTCATACGCTCGGCCAGCAACATCCGCTTGTAAAAGGCAAAACAAATTCCTTGTTTTTTTGTGCGGATCTTATTCCCACATCAGCGCATCTGCCCTACCCTTGGCATATGGCATACGATAACTACCCTGTAACCATAGTTAGTGAAAAGGAAAAGTTTTTAAACAGAGCATTAAAAGAAAAATGGATACTTTTCTTCGAACACGACCCTGATATTGTTGCGGCCAGCATACGACAGGGGGAAAAAAATATAGAAATAGACGAAAAGATAGACATCTGATCAAAACAGGCGAATCAATTGCTTTTGCAAATAGACAAAAAAGATGATAAAGCAAGGCTGTGCTGGTGCGAGATACGCATGAATCATTGGGAATCAATTTCCGTTATCCGTTCACACTGGCGGCATCTATCCTTGCGGTCTGCTCAACTGCTTAGGGCTCACTCAAAAATAACTTCACATTTTGATGAGCCGATCCATCCCACATGGCTACGTTGCTCGTCGCTTAAATAGCCCGCTATTCGCCCTCCTCGCGCCTTGCCATGCGGGCGCCTCGACCCCTGAAAATGTAATTTTATTTTTGAGCAAACCCTTAGTTCTGCCATTTTGTTAATGGTTACCAAAAACTTCGAACATTTTTATAAGCAAGAATTTTTTCATCTTTTGTCAATATCGTGGCATTTTCTTCCCTTGCCGTTGCAACAATAATTTGGTCAGCCGAATCATCATGGAAGGGTTGCGGCAGCACAGTTGAGCGGTATGATAAAACAGGAGAGAGAGGAACTAACCTGAGTTTTGGCATATCAAGAGCAATATTTATCCAATCCTCCGGGTCACACGAAACTCCCACTCTCTTTTTTTCAAGGAGTTTGCTGAATTCCCATGGAGAAATTGCGGACAATAGTATCTCATCATACATCTCAGCATAGCCAATTAACCCTTTGACCCTTTGTGATAACTTCTGTGGATTCATGTTCCACCAAATCCAGGTATATGTATCAAGCAAATATATCATTTGCAGGCATCCCACATGTCCTCACCCAATGGTGAAATTACATCTTTTTCAAAAACAAGAGCGTCGGAAAGTCTACCCGGCTTGAGAGTTATACCAAGAGTGCGATAAGGTATTATTTGGGCTAATGGCTTACCTCGCTTTGTTATGACAATCACTTCATGTGTTTTGGCAACCTGGTCTAAAATTTTTAAGGCATGTGTTTTAAATTGGCTTATTCCCATGGTTTTCATCCGACACCTCCTTTATAAAAATATAGTAGTCAATTTAAATGGTCAGGTCAAGAGGAAGAGGATGTCAGACTGCAGAACGCAGAAGTCAATGGCAGCCAGGGAAACAAGCCCTTACGCAAAAGCCGCGAGGTCATGGCTGTCAACTGTACTGACATGTTCTGCGTTTTCTATTCGTTTTCTGATTCACTTAAACCTAAATTGAGCGATTTTTTACTCGACCTGCACCAATCTCTTGCGCATCAAGGACTTGCGAAAAGTCTCGACATATCCATTGGTATGCCTACGCTTTTCGCAAACCTTGCTGCATCAAGATCTCAGCACATTTCTTCGCAAAAAATCGCTCAACTTAGGTTAAAGCCTGGTTAATCTCAATCAAATTCCCATCAGGGTCCCTGAAATGAGCGGTGCGAATGCCCCACACTGAGCGGTCTGTCGGCTCAGTCTCAAAAACAACGCCTTTGGCCTTCAGTTCTTGCGTGGCTTCGTCTACATCAGGAACTTCGAAAATGAGCGAAACCGTGTCCTGCGCAACAGCCTCGAATGGTAGGCCGGATTGACCGATTGCATCTGCCATGGCATTGCGACCAAACAGCGCGATGATCGCACTACCGGTTTCAAAATCGGCATATCCACCACTTTCATCACCCCATATAGCTTTAAATCCAAGCATATCACGGTAGAACCGAAAACATAACTGGTAGTTTTTAACCAGCAATCTGACGTGGGTAGATTTAATCTCCATGTGTATTTTCCTCTTTGCCGAACGCAGAAGTCAGGGGCAGCCAGGACTTTCACTGACTTTAATAAATACTATAAATTTCAAATTTCCAAATATCTTTCCAAAGCGGCTCGGCCATGGCTGTCACCCGAGCTGACAGGTTATGCTTCTCCCAGTACTTGAAGTGACACTTTATCAACAAGATCCTTAACTTTTTCTTTATATGCAAGCATGTGTGGTGCTGATAGATGTGCCTGTAAATCCTCTAAGCTACCCCACTTCTCGATTATTGTGACAACATTATTATTCAACTCCTGAGGGGGTAAGCCTGTGGGGACGTCAATGGTTGGCACATACTCTATACATCCTTTCTCTTCAAGAACATTTGGAATATTGGATTTGAAAATCTCAATAAATTCTGACAATCGACCTTCTTTAATGTGTATTGATGCAATTACGTTTATCATTTCATAATTTCCTTATTTGCATAACCGCTGGTCAGCAGTGCAAAGGCCGAAGGGGTCAAATAAGGGTCAACCATACACTTGACCCCATTTTTATAAAAAAACTAAATGAAATAATCAAGGTTTGACCAATTTCGCTCCTTAGAATTAACGGCGATTTTTCTTTTTTGAAGCCTTTGCTTGTTTCCGCTTCTTTTTCTTAGCTTTCTTTTTATTCTTTTGAGATTTACTGGATGTTTGTTCCTTATCAGAGGGATAGAAATTATCCTTTAAATCGGTTGATGATGAAAAAATTTTTGATTCCTCAAGCAATGGTTTGAACCCCAGGCCAAGCCCTGTGCCCTGTTCTGCAGCAGGCTGCGGGTAATCAGACCCAATGTTAGGATTGAAACAGGCCCACCAGGACATACTACCATGAATATCATCTAAACTGCGTCGTTCAAGATCAATTTTTAATCTTTCAAGACACTTGTTTTTACCGAGCTTCAGAGCATCTTCAAATTCATTGTATGGAATCATCCCTGGCATAATCAGCTCATCATCATACGCCTGCTTGATTATTTCTATGATCTCTTCTGGATATAAATTACATACAATAATAGCCATAAGACCCCAGAAATCAGAAACCTCATCTGTTTCTTGCCCGGTAAATAACGTTCCAAAAAATGTTACAACATCTTCTCTTGAAACATATCCTTCAACAACAGCATAAGCTAAAGCCTCGCAAGCGGATATTCTACAAAAATCATCAGCCTCTTTGTTCAAAATTAACGACTTAATCAATTCAATAGAGCCACCACAGGTATTTAATAAAATAACGGGAAGGTTTGACGTGGTAATATCACCGAATAGTTTATCTGGTAAATCATCTGGAAGGCTAAAGAGATCAAAAATGACTTTATGGGATGCAAACTCTTTAAAATGTCCCAACAACATTACCGCATACGTATTATCGTTTAAATTTTCATCTGAAGCATATTTTTCAGGATCCGCAAGAACTGTTTCAAGAATCTTTATCAGGTGGGGAGTGATCTCTTCCTTGAAATTAACGGCAGCATCTATTTGTTCTCTTTTGTAAACACCATCAAATATCCTGAAAGATTCGAGTATCTCTGTAATTGTATATTCTTTATCGACCTCAGAATCATTTTTCTTATCGATATTAACGACAAACAGGTCAGGTTCTCCGTCATTAAAAGGATTATCATATGGTTCGACTGTGTATGTTAATCCTTCTACATGCTTGAATCGTTTTAATGCTTCCGGTTCCATAGCGAACTCACCAAATGAACACCCATAGTCATCTAAAATATCGTTTAATTTAATTATATCGATTCTGTATTCCATTATATTGAAACTTGCTTCTTCAAGTAATTCTCTCAAAGATTCTGGTGAATCAGCAATGTAACATGCATTTTCATTATATTCATAGCATTCTTCAAAGAATATGAACGCACTATATCCAATTATTGGATTATCCTTATTTTCCATTTGATGTCCCTTAATTCACATTTCTTGGTAAAAATGGTAAAACTACACTTCAATTCGATCCCTGATGATCGCAACCAATGTTTCCAGTTTGGTTTCATCCAATTGAACCCGCACCAAAGGTGCGTTATTTAAACCTATTCTGACCTAAATTGAGCGATTGTTTACTCAATCTGCGCCGATCTCTTGCGCATAAAGGCTTCGCAAAAATCCTCAACATATCCACGGGTATGCCTGCGGTTTTTGCAAATCCTTATGCATCAAGATCTCAGCACATATCTTCGCAAAAAATCGCTCAACTTAGGTCTGAATAAAATGTCATCAAGTAGTTATAGTCGCCGATGTCAGCGACTTTCGTTTTTGTAAAAGCATATTCTGTAACCATCTTTTCTACTTCATTTTCAGATAATCGAATACCAATTGGTGGCCCCGGTGGCCCTTCAATCTTTTTAAATTCAATAACGGCGAAACATCCTCCTGGTCTGAGTAAGGTTTTAATTTCTCTCAAAACAGGGTCAGTTTGATTTGCTTCTTCAAAATCATGCAAGACAGTCGCCATCAAACACAAATCTACACTGTAATCATCTATATCTATTTGTTCAAGAGTAAGCCCCTTTACCACAGGCTAAATCAAGTACAACTGAACCTGATTTCAATGGTAATATTTCTGCCATTTTTTTTGGATCAATTAATTCAAAGCTGCCTTTACCAGCGCCTTTGGGTTTCTTTTGATTATCATTCATATCGTAAAACTCCACCTCTACTAAAAATGATGAGCATCGATCTGCTGCTGACCCCGTGAACGGTTACCTATTTACATAACCTGGAATGAGGCGTGTGAGGCAATATCTGTTTATGAAAAAGCCAGAACAAATTCTCATACAGAATAAAAAAGCCTTTCAAGGTGCACTCTTGAAAAGCTTTTTTAATATTTTGATTTAATTTACTTTTAATTGGTGGGCCGTGAAGGAATCGAACCTTCAACCTACTGATTAAGAGTCAGGTGCTCTGCCTGGTTGAGCTAACGGCCCAGTGAGACCAAAAAACAAAAAATCTTTTTAACAAATTTAATAATCGCTGTCAATTTTTTTTAATTTTTTTACGAGTTCATCCTTCTTGACCTATTAAAACGTATCTGATATTTTTTCAAATTATAAAGGGTATGGTGTAAATTCTCAAAGGAAAGGATGCTGAATAATGAATCGCGAAAATTCTAATAAGCTTTTTAAAAGGGCTGTTAATGTAATCCCAGGTGGTGTTAACAGTCCAGTGCGTGCTTGCAAGTCCGTAGGAGCTGAACCTGTATTTATTGATCATGCAGAAGGATGTATGATTTATGATGCAGACGGCAACGGTTTCATCGACTACATTGGTTCATGGGGTCCAATGATACTTGGGCACAGGCATTCGGCGGTTATTAAGGCTATTGCATCTGTCCTTAATCGCGGCACAAGTTTTGGAGCGCCTACAGAGCTTGAAATAGTGCTGGCTGAAATGGTTATAGATGCAGTGTCTTCTATTGATATGGTTCGTATGGTTAATTCCGGCACAGAGGCTGCAATGAGCGCTATAAGGCTTGCTAGAGGGGTAACCGGTCGTGATACAATAATTAAATTTGATGGATGTTATCACGGTCATGCAGACACCCTTCTTGTTGAGGCAGGATCGGGTGTTGCCACATTAGGCATCCCCGGAAGTCCCGGAGTGCCTGAATCCTTTGTAGCTCACACCCTTTCGCTGCCCTATAATGACATAGAAAGTGTTAAGAAGGTTATGGATGAGCAGGGAGATAAAATTGCCTGTATAATAGTTGAACCAATTGCAGGCAATATGGGACTTGTAAGACCTGCTGACGGTTTTCTGGAGACTTTGAGGGAAGTAACTGAAAAGAGCGGCAGTTTACTGATATTTGATGAAGTTATGACGGGTTTCAGAGTTGCATACGGCGGTGCTCAGTCTTTGTATGGAATATTGCCGGATATTACATGTCTGGGAAAAATTATCGGAGGAGGATTACCGGTTGGCGCTTATGGAGGCAAGCGTGAAATCATGGAACATATTGCGCCGCAGGGGCCTGTATATCAGGCAGGGACTTTGTCAGGCAATCCGGTTGCCATGGCCGCGGGGATTGCAACACTCATGCAATTAAAGAAGCCTGGATTCTATGAAAATCTTGATAAAAAGGCAGACCTTCTTGCAACCGGCCTTGAGAAAGCTGCGGAAAAGGCAGGAGTAAAGGTCAGAGTTGACAGGGCGGGTTCAATGCTTGGCCTTTTTTTCACGGATAGAGATGTTAAAAATTTTGAAGATGCAAAGACCAGTGATCTTGATATGTTTGCAGCCTATTATAAGGGTATGCTGGAAAAAGGAATTTACCTTGCTCCTTCACAGTTTGAAGCGCTTTTTGTTTCATCAGCACATGAAGCCGAACACATTGACAAGACGATAGAAGCGGCAGAAGAAGTGCTAAAAAAACAGGCTGAAGGCTGAAGCCCATTTTTACCGGGTGCAATACAAAAAAGTTGCATCATTGATGATAATATCTTTAGCTATTGAACATACTGATTTAATGTCGAATGTCGAACAGGGAATGTCGAATTACGAAGTCTTGTTTTTTTTTTGGCAATACCTATATTAAAATGGCAGAATTCCTTCCTTCGACATTCATTATTCCCTGTTCGACATTTGATATTCAAAAAAGCTACCCATTTAATGTCTTATATCTTATCACTTTTTTGTATTGCACCCCTTTTACCTTCAGCCTTCAGCCTGCCCAATTTTTTCATGGAATGCTTTTTAATTTACCTACGGAAAGGTCATGAAGTGGAATAAGTATATCTGCCATTTCCTTTAATTTCTGCATTGAATCATAAGCTTCCATGACATTTATATGCACGCCCGGTGCAATGGCCGGACCTGATGCGGGGAAGTTTTTATCATTACAGCACAAACCAGTGATAATGGCTTTCCCTTTTGATGTATTTACAGATACAGACTGGCCTCCAACCGAATGGCCGGGAGTAAAAATCACATCGATTCCATCCAGAATATTTGCATCTCCCTCCACCTCAATTACATTAACCTCATCAAGAACGTCCGGATAATATCTGTGATCAACAGGATGCGGATTTTTTAAAAAATCGTGTTCTGCTTTTTGCACATAAACATCAGCATTTGAGCATTTATAATCATTTTCACAATGATCATTATGAAGGTGGGTGTGAATAATCACATCTATGTCTTCCGGCTTTAAATTTAATATTGCAAGAGCGTCCTCAAATTCAAGTATATCAAACCCACAGTTTTTTCTTACTTCATCAGATACAACAAATTGTTCAAGCCCTGTATCGACAAGTATGTTTTTATCCCCACCTTTTAAATAAAAAACATAGATAGGCAGCAAAATCCTTTTTCCGTAATCATGAAGATATGTCATTACACCCTGATCAGTCTCATTAATACCGACAACCAGAGGATGAATAGTATATTCCTGCATCATAGACTCCTTATATATATTTTTTGAATTTCGTGACTACTTCACGTAGTCAGGCTGAAGCTGTTTAGGCTGAAGGCTGAAGGGGTCAGAAGAGCACGATTGCCGTACTCTATCGAAAACATCTGATTCTTGCACCAAACATGGCTTTTAATGCGTTTTTTCCTATCAGTCTTCAGCCTTCAGCCTTCAGCCTATCCACCTAAGTAGTTACACTTACTCATTGTTTTCAATTTTCAGTGAAACTCCGTGTCGTTCCGTGGTAAACTTTTACAAAATAATCTTGTGAAAATACCAGCTAAAAGGGAATATCATCGCCAATTTTATTCGAGCCTGGCGGTGGTCCGGATGTATCGGAAGCCTGAGTATTTACCTGAGTATTTAAAGGTGGCTCATCTGAATTTACAGAATCTCTTCCACCTAAAAACTGAACATCAGATGCAACAATTTCAGTACTATATCTTGTAACGCCGTCTTTTTCCCATGATCTTGTCTGTAAACGGCCTTCAACGTAAACCTGTCTTCCTTTTGAAAGATATTCGCCGCATATTTCTCCAAGTTTTCTAAAAGCCACGATACGATGCCATTCTGTGCGTTCTTTTTTTTCTCCGGTAGCTTTGTCCTTCCATTGTTCAGATGTCGCTATGCTGAAATTAGCGACAGCAGCGCCATCCGGAGTATAACGAACTTCAGGATCTCTGCCCAAACGTCCTATCAGCATTACCTTGTTAAGACCTGACATATTTATGCCTCCCTAAAACAATTTTTAATAAGTGAGTTTATCGGTATCCTTCACGACAAGTCAAAAGTAGTTTACACTTTGTTGATCTTGTATTTTGGCAGTCAAATTTGAAAATAGAAATTGGAAATTGGAAAAAACACAAAGATGTAGATGCGTTACCTAATTTCAAATTTCGACATCGGCATTCAATTCGATAATACATGCTTTTTCGAAAAAAGTGTAAACCGGTGAATGAAGGATGCCAGTTTATCCTGCATTTTTTGCATACAACTTATAAAACAAAGTTGCTCTTGATGTCAATAATAGCAGAAAACATAACAGAAAACTTGTGAGAATTAAACCCAACAATTCACCAAAATCTGTGTAATCTGCGGATTAAACAAGCCATTTTATGAAGAGGACAGTCAGGATACCTGCTGATACAGGTGTTATAATCCAACCCGCAGCAATTTTGGCGACCATTTTGGCGCTCACAGTACGTAATCCTCCCACGATACCAACCCCTACTATAGCGCCTACTATAGCCTGAGATGAAGATACCGGAACGCCGATTTGAGTAAAAATATGGAGCGTAAATGATAGCGCCAAAATGGTAACAAAGGCAGAGAATGGATCCAAAGGAGCAATCCCTTTGCCAACGGTCATCATCACCTTTTTGCCATAGGTGAGACTGCCGAAGGCAATGCTGAGACCACCAATTAATGAGGCCATGCCGGCAGACAGTAATCCTGACCCCACATAAACGCCGGTTACATTAGCTACATTGTTTGAGCCCAGGGAATATGCTCCATAACAGCCTGCCATAATAATTCCAGTAGAATAAAGGTAGTTGAGGTGGGTAATGTTTGTAATGGTCTTATCCAAAACATATCTTAAACTTCGGTGAAGAAAGTATGCGAAGACGACGGCGCCAACAGGTGTGACTATCCAGCAGGTGATGATTTTGAAAAGCTTAGAAAAATCTGCAGTTCCTGATAGAATTCCAGCGGCTATAACCGCGCCGATAATTGCTTGAGAAGCTGAGGCCGGAATAGCAAAATAAGTGAGAACGGTCATGGTAATGCCGGCCGCCAATGAGCAATAAAAGGCCTCTATAGTGAGAAGGGTGGAGAGTTCACCAACAGTTTCCATGCATTTGGGGCCTTCAAGGAGAGCGCCTAATAACACAAAGATCGCTGTTAGAAATATAGCTGTTCTATATTTAATAGTACCTGTTGCGACGCCTGTCCCAAAGATATTTGCGGAATCATTGGCTCCAAGGCTCCAGCCCAGAAGAACACCACTCAAGACCTTCCACATAATTTACTACATCCAAGTCCTTAAATCATCAAGAGCAGATTATTTCATGCTTACGTTTATAATTTGAAGATAATCACTGGCATCTTCAATGATATCACTTATACTGGTGAGGCTTGATATGAAATCAGACAAGATTTTTCCCTCCCAGAAATTGTTTACAGGTATTTTACGAATGTCCTTAATTAAACTGAATTTAATATCATCAATTTTTTTCTCATAAATTCTGATAGCCAGTGTTTTCTCTCTAAGGTCCTCTCCTTTCAACATTGCCTCGAATGTTATTAAGAGCATTTCACAGATCTTTGAATTTAAATATGCGACTCTAATACATTCATTTTTTATCTGTTCGGGGATTTTTCCATCTAAGTAGTAATGAGCTGTGTCTTCAAGTACATCAAAAACATGATCGACAATCTCAACAAATCTGCACAGGTCTGGTCTGAGATATGGTAGAAAAGCGCCGTCATATATTTTTGAGATAATTTCTCTCCGGATAGAATCACTTTCACGTTCGATATCAATTAAATCCCGCATAAGACTTCGGTCGTCTTTTTCTATAGCTGTTCCGAACAAGCTACACGCATTGCAGAGGAGTTTAATATGTTTCCTCATATTGTCTGTAACTTTATGTTCTTTCTTGCTAAGGGACAGAATTTTTTCAAAAATCATGCTCACCTCTTGCCCTCATGATCAGAGCACCTGCCATGATGTCCATTAAAGAGATTACACCTATAATTTTTTCATTTTCGCATACAAAGATTCTTGCATTTTTTTTCTTTTCCATTAGCGATGCGACTTCATTCATGGCCGCATTTTTTTCAATACAGGAAACCGGCTTCGAAGCAATTTCTCCGACTTTAACATCGTTAGGATTCAAACCTTTGGCCAACACTTTAAAAACTATATCTCTTGCTGTGATAATTCCATAGTTCAAGTCTTTTCCTGGAAACTTGACCAGTAAGAATCGAATTCGTCTATCGACCATTTTTTCAACCGCATCATATACTGATTTATCCGCGTCCACATATTCTATTTTTGTCGTCATAAGTTCTTGTACTTTCATATCTTCCCCCGTTCTGTTATTAAACCGTTTCAGAACCTCTGCATAAAAGATGTTTTTTCCATCATTGTTTATTATGTTATAATTATTATAACTACTCACGTAGTCAGGCTGAAGGCGTCAGAAGAGCACAATTGCTGTACTTTAGCGGAAACATCTGATTCTTGCACCAAACATGGCTTCAAAATGCGCTTTTTCCTAACAGTCTTCAGCCTATCCACCTGAGTAGTTACCTTTTTCTTTTCTGTTGTTTTATCGCTTGTGCTTTTTTATTGTTTTCTTCCACCAATCCTCAAGGTCATTTTCTTTATTCCACCAGTTATCTATATCTTTTTCTGAGTTCAGCCAACATGGGCGATTCCATTTCCACCTGTGTTTCGCATTCCACCCGGTTATTATGATCTTAGTTGTTCCTTTGAATCGCTTTCCGTTTTTTAGCTCACCTGAAAGGGTTGCCTCATATTCCTTTCCGGGGCTCATCTCAGGAAGGGTTTCCATGGCCTTAAACTTGTTGAATTTAACCAGCATCACAGAGCTTTTGTATTTCTTTAAAAACTTGTTATAGTGCATTTCATTTGACTTCATGCCGTATATTGTCTGAATAAGGCTTTCGTGA
>Ga0255432_1099_pt1 | contig 14461 bp, 11 predicted proteins | sample ANMaggSeSYBR02I6_FD_182656 | JGI IMG/M metagenome (GOLD analysis project Ga0255432, IMG submission 182656) | Sediment cell enrichment communities from methane seep in Santa Monica Basin, California, United Staets - ANME aggregate JGI... | ecosystem: Environmental > Aquatic > Marine > Cold seeps >...
AAGCCGCGCTTGGTTGTATCTCTGGGCACCAAATTTAAAATTCCGAAATTGTATCGCAAAGATGTTGCACATATAGTAAGAGAGCGGCTTTCAGGTCAGCTATCTTTATTTGCAAGTGATCTGCAGTTGCTTCGATATGCTGACTATGCAGTAAAGAAGATTCAAACAGAGGGGAAGTGGGATTCGGCTCGTCAGCGGGTATGTGAATTTAAAAATTCTGATCAGCGTACAGCCGAGGTTTTTATAGATGATGTGGCGCATGGCTTTAATCGGGAATTGGGGCCGATATTGATCGGGAATACATTTTGGAATCGATTAAAGTTTCCTGATATTTTACGTGAGTGCGAATTCAGAGAAAGTGAGGTAAAGACGGCTCAGATTTCGGTGTTGAATCGATTGATTGCGCAGGATAGCGAGTATGGGATTATTTCGTGGTTGCAGACGGTAGCTGTTGACGAAATTCTTGGAATCGACTCCATGCAATTTTGCAATGATCGATTTTACAGGGTATCAGACAAATTATTGAAGCATCAGGCACATATCGAAGAGCATTTATATCAGCGTGAAAAGGAGTTGTTTAGCCTCGAAGATTGCATATTTTTGTATGATCTGACGAACACATATTTTGAGGGGGTCTGCGCGAAGAATCCAAAGGCAAAATATTGCAAAAACCAGAAGGATAAGCGGAGTGATTGTCCCCAGGTAGTAGTGGCGCTGATGTTGGATGGGGATGGATTTATTCGCCGTCATCGCGTATTTGAGGGAAAGATGTCGGATTCGAAATCTTTGAGTAAGATTTTGTCAGGATTGGAGAGCGATTTTGGTGATAAACAGATGCCGACAATTATTTTTGACAGGGGCATGGTAACAAAAGAAAATATTGAGCTTTTGCAGGACTATGAAAATTTAAAGTATATCGTGATGTGCCGTGGCAATGAGGAAAATCAGTTTATCGAAACTTTTCAGGGAGAAGATTTTGAAGCAGTAGAAGGAAGAGACTCAAAAAAGAAGGTGGAAGTTTTGATGAAGTCTGTGGATGATATTGTTTACCTGTTGTGCAGAAGCGAAGGTCGGAAAGAAAAAGAAAAGGCGATGCGTAACAGCAGAGAAAAGAAACTGGAAGCAGAGCTAAAAGAATTACATGATCAGATTCAAACTGGAAGAGAGAACAATCCTGGCCGGATAGAGCAAAGAATCGGGAGGATTAAAGAGCGGTTTGGCAAGGTATCTCAATATTATGAAATTACATACGTACACCGAGAATTTTCATATACAATCCCTGAAAATGAAGCAGTTTGCAAAAGACTAAGTACGTCTTTTGTAAAATTAAAAGAAAAAGTAAACAATAATGCCATCACCTCTCCGGCGCTTAAAAAGAAGCTTTCTGCTTTGAAAGAGAAATATCCGTCCGACTATGATAAAATCAAGATTCATTTGAAAGAGCCATTGTTGAGCTACGCTCCAATCGATGAGATACGGGAAAAAGAAGAATACCTGGATGGGAATTACCTGTTGAAGACGAATCGAACCAACCTGGATGCTAGTGAAATCTGGAAGCTTTACGTGATGCTGACTCGTATTGAAAACGCATTCAGGGATTTAAAATCATATTTGGGCTTACGCCCAAACCGGCATCACAAAGAAAATCGTGTCGATAGTCATATATTCATATCGATTCTTGCTTATCACCTGCTTCATTCGGTAGAATACACATTGCTGGCACAGGGAAACCATTTACGGTGGGCGACAATCAAACGAATTGTCAGTTCACATGCTTATTCGACGATCCAGTTGCCGACAACCAACGGTACGGTCATCAACATCAGAAAGCCTGGCATTCCCGAAGGAATCCATAAGGAGATTTACGACAAACTTGACGTCGACTATTAACGACTATAGCATATTTCATATGACCTGATACTTTTTTCTAACCACCTACGCATAAAATGGCCATTATGAAAGCATAACAGCCATAACGAAGACTACGTATCCCTGTATTTGGCAATGACAAAACAAAGACCGTCAGGCTATAACTTGGCGATATAACAACAATAAGTCGACAGCAAGAGCGTCTTCGTTGAGCAACTGCTAATATCAAGTCAAGTGCAAAATGCTATACCAGTAAGACGCAACCTTGCCTGATCAAAAAAGTAACTGGGTGGCTGATTGACTCAAGTTGATCAGCCTTAACTCTTCGAATTAACAAAGTATTCGAACGGTTTTGAATAAAAAGTGAGGGGAACGGAAATTTGTAATATATTCAACTCGATACCTGTTCTAAGCTTGAGTCAATCAGCCACCCAGTAAAAAGTAAGGCGAGGCTGTAGAGACTGTATCCATAACCATCTAAAAATACTGTTGTTTTTTTCAAAGTGCGAAATACGGGTTAAACTGTGGGGTTTGATTTTTCTGATGATTCCTGCCTTTTGTCCATATTTTCTGAGCAGTTTCCAGAAACCTTGACGTGTCATGGGTTTTCCTGCCCTTGCGACAAAGAGATGCGGACTTGCCACGTTTTTTAAAAGCGTTGCCCTGAAAGTCTTTATGTAAAAGTCGATTTTTTCTTTTGCATAAAGACCTATTGGAACTACCCTTTCCTTTGAGCCTTTTCCGAAAACTCTTACAAAACAGGCTTCCAGATTTACATCCTGAAGCTTTAAATTAACAAGTTCCGATACCCTCAAGCCGGCCGCATGGAGAAGTTCTATCATTGCTGCATCTCTTGCTCCTGTGGGCTTATTTAAATCCGGAGTATTTAACAGGAGTTCAACTTCTTTAAATGATAAAACATCGGGAAGTTTGAGGCCGCTTTTGGTAAGGTCAATAATTCTTGTCGGATCATTTTTTATTACTTTTTCCTCTACAAGGAATCTGTAAAATCCCCTGATCGTTACAAGATGCCTTGCTCTTGATCTTGCCCCAAGTCCTGCAATCCTCAGTGAGATTAAGTGCTTTAATTTGATGTAGAAATCCTTGCTCTCTGAGCAAGGTTATGGTTCAGAGGCTTTGCCTTCTGAACGGCTCACTGTTACAAGCAAACCTGAGTTGTCCCAACAACAGGAAAGGAGTAACATATGAGCCGTTTTCGAAAATTATCACAAACGATATGGCATTGCCAGTACCATGTTGCTTGGACGCCGAAATATAGATACCGAATCCTAACGGACAACCTGCTATAAAGCAGCCAATTGGTGCAATGTTGGACAAACTAAAGGTAGAGGGAAACTTGGACCCCCAGAAAAAATAAGTGTTCCAATTAAAGACATTTGGTTATATCCTCTAAATAAAAACTTTAGAACTTTGCTGAAAAAATGATCAGTGAAGGGGTTGGCCGAATATTTACGAAATAGGAAAACTGAGAGAAGGATTATGAGCAAGGACGCGGCAGAATTACATACAAAAAATGGAATGCGTTAGACGAAATTACCCCTTAGATATGTCTGAATTAAAACTAACAAACGTGTTATCGAACTTGAGTTTACAAAGTATAGAAGAATTATAGAAAAGGAGATAAATACATAATGGGTGCTTCTAAAGATACAATTATTGTTAATGCTAATGTTGAAATGACTACCAGATCTCTTCAAACTATAGTTGAAAAGGCCAAACAAAAGGTTGGTCGTGATGAGAAAGGATTTTATAGAGTTGATACTGCGGACAAGGTTAGCGAAATGATATCGCGTTTTCTTCTGGAAAAGGATTTTGAAGATTATGTAATGAATTATGAATGAGAATTGTTCTTTTCCGAATAAAGAGTAGTTAATATTTTATTGCTTTCTTCAAGGCCGTCCCGGCAATAATCTCCGAGAAAGTCTCGAATATTTTCCATAAAAGATATCGCATTTTCGTCCTGACCGGATAACAGGCATTCCTTCGCTTCATCCATAGCAGATAGAAAAGTATCCACAGCATCTTTAACATGTATGTTTTTACCTATAAGATTTGCATACAGGCCAAGATCCTGCGCAAACAGACGTGCCAGTAGATCGATTTTTAACCTGAACACAGGGGTTGAATACAAGACAGCATCGGAAGGGGCCATGTTTAACTTTTGTAGAGTTCTGCCAAGACAGATTGTTAAAAGATGGGTTAGCCCCTGGACAACAGCCATATTCCGGTCGTGTGTAATCGGATCCATGTGCGTAACAATTCCCCCTTTTTTTGCAAATTCATCTTCAAGCCATTCAAGCCATTTGGTTCCTCTTCCATGACAGACAATTATGTTTTGCCCCCTTATGGAATCAGTAAAAGGACCGAAAAGGGGATGTGTTCCTGTTACCTGAGCTGGGGTAGAAGAAAGCATATTTCTTAGAATACTTTCTTTAAGGGAGCAGAAGTCCATAAGAAGCTGATTCTGACTCATTACAGGGCCGATTCTTTTGGAAATAGATATAGCTGCATCAAGAGGCACGCTTAAGATTACTACATCGCACCTTTGGGCAACATCTTCATATGTGAGTTCCGTTTTTCTGCCGGCAATCAAAACATTGTGGCCGGCTTCAGAGAAAAAACGCTTGAACCAGCGGCCCATGCCTCCTGTCCCGCCAATTATACCTATGTTTAATCTGTCCATGATATTGTTTTGTAACACTTTAGATAATATGAAAATATATTCGCTCAGCCAGTTTGTTTCAAAAAGCGTAACCGTTCACGGCTTGAAACTTGAAATTGGAAATTGGGAAGAACAGTACAAAAGCATGAAGGCCAAATTTCCAATTTTAATTTCAATGTTCCGTGAATGCTTACCAAAAAGCTAAACTATGATATTGCTTTTTGTCTTAATAAATGATCTGCAAGTACCAGGCTTACCATTGCTTCACATACAACATTGATGCGTGGTATGGCCGATATATCGTGACGTCCTTTTGTGGAAATTGTTTTTTGATTTCCGAACCGGTCAATTGTGTTTTGTTCAATTGCAATTGAAGGTATAGGTTTAACTGCTGCGCGTATTACAATATCGTCGCCGTTAGATATTCCTGCAAGTATTCCTCCGGAATTATTTGTTATAAAACCTTCAGGAGTTATTGGATCATTGTTTTCAGAGCCTATCTTTGCAGCAGCCTTAAAACCGGAGCCGATCTCCACTCCCTTTACTGCACCTATACTCATTATTGCTTTTGCCAGATCTGCATCAAGTTTGTCAAATACCGGATCACCCAAACCCTTTGGAACACCTTCTGCCTTTATTTCTACGATACCTCCTAATGAATCACCTTTTTTCCGGACACTTTTAACTCGTTTTTCCATATTTTCAGCAGCATCCATATCCGGGCAGAAAAACATGTTTTTATCCATTACTTTTATATCGCGTTTTTCTGCTTTTATCCCGCCAAGTTCCACAGTGTATGCATGAACCTTGACATTTTCCTTTTCCAGAAGAGTTTTTGCAACTGCTCCTGCTGCTACCCTTCCAACAGTTTCTCGTGCAGAGGCACGGCCGCCCCCCCGCCAGTCGCGTAAGCCATATTTCGCCAGATACGTTATATCTCCATGCCCGGGACGAAAGAGATCCGCATAAGGCTCGTAAGCCTTTGAATCAGCATCCTTGTTTTTAACCATAATCATAATAGGGGTGCCGGTTGTAAAGCCGTCAAATACGCCTGACATAATAATAGCTGAATCAGGTTCCTTTCGGCTTGTACTCGCAACTGACATGCCCGGACGTCTGCGGTTCAGCATTGCCTGAATGATTTTCTCATCAAGAGGAATCTTTGGAGGGCAACCATCAATTACAACGCCGACAGCTTCTCCATGTGATTCACCCCATGTCGTTATTTTAAACATCTTTCCAAAAGTGTTACCAGGCATATTTGCTACCTTTTTCGATTTTGATAAAAATTTACCACGGAACAACACGGAGTTTCACTGAAAATTATAAACAATGAGTAGTTACGATAATTCAGTGTAGTTTCGTGAAAATCCGTGGCGAACTATTACTAAAATTGATAGAATTCCTTAAATCCAAAATTCTACAATGCATCCATACCATCAAGTTTTTTTTGTATGGTAACACAAACATTTTCCACATCAAGATTATCTGTATCCACAGAAAAGTCCATTGCCTTTTCATAAAAGGGATTGCGGTATATAAGGGTTTCTTCGATCTCTTCCATAAGCCCTTTTGATGTTAAAGATGGACGTGAATCTTTTGTAGTTTCATCCTTTAAAATCCTGTCCTTGACAGTTTCAGGTGTTGCTCTTAACCAGATGCTGACCCCGCTTTTTTTCATATTTTTTACATTTTCTTCATCAAGGATAGCTCCGCCTCCTGTTGCTATCACGTGTTTGTCAAGAGAACCAAGTCTTTTTAATACATGCTTTTCTTTTTTTCGAAATGATTCCCAGCCCTCTTTAGCCACAATTTCGGAAATAGTTATCTTGTATTCTTTAACAAGTTCAATATCGGCATCTAGAAAAGACCATCCTAGTATTTTAGCAAGAGATTTCCCTGCTGAAGATTTTCCGGTACACCTGTATCCTATTAAATATATATTCATTATTCGTAAAGCCCTTCAAAAACACTCCAGAATGCAGGAAAAGATTTTTCTACACATTTTTCATCTTTTATTTTAATGCCTGGAACCACAAGGCCCGCAACAGCAAAACTCATGGCTATCCGATGATCATTGTATGTGTCAATTTCTGTCCCAACCGGCTTCCCACCTTTTATAACCAAACCATTTTTAGTTGTATTTGCTTCAATTCCCATCTTTGAAAGTTCTGTTGCCACAGAACCTAAACGATCGCATTCTTTTTCTCTTAAATGTGCAACATTTTTTATAATGGTTGTTCCTCTGGCAAAAGCCGCCACAACAGCAAGGGTAGGGACTATATCCGGCATGTTGGCCATATCAACTTCAACAGCCGAGAGTTTATCCCCGCACACGGAAATGCCGTCATTTTCATGAAATACCTTACAACCCATCTCTTCCAGAACATCTGCAAAACGCACATCGCCCTGACTTGAGTTTTTTGATATTCCTTTAACTTTTATCTTTGCACCGGTTATAGCAGCGGCAGCCCAGAAGTATCCAGCCTGGGAACAATCGGGTTCAACATAATAATTGCCTGCCTTGTATATTTGATTTCCAGGGACATTAAAGCTGCTGTATCCGTTTCGAGCAACCTTGACTCCGAGCCTCGTCATAATATCGACAGTCATATCAATATAAGGCCTGGAAACCGGTCCCCTGGTTACAATTATTTCAAGGCCTTTATTAGTATATGGCGCCATTAAGAGCAGTGAAGAAAGATACTGACTGCTTATACTGCAATTAAGATCCACATGACCGCCATCTATTTTGCCGCCCTTGATTTTTATTGGAGGACATCCATTGGCATTGACGGCAAATGCTTCAACTCCTACCTGATTCAGACCGTCTAAAAGATCCTGTATCGGCCTTTCAAACATACGTTTTGTGCCTGTAAGTGTATATGTGCCATCCCCGATTGCAACAATCCCGGTTAAAAGACGCATTGACGTTCCGGAATTAGCAAGATAGATTGGATCCTTACAAGGTTTTAGCAATCCTTTAGAGCCATGTACTACAACTTTCTCTTCGTCTTCATCTATCCTGACTCCTAATTGCTTCAAAGCGTTCAGGGTGAGCAGGGTATCTTCACTTTTTAAGCAATTTATTATATTGCAGACTCCATCTGAAAGACCTGCTGCTATAAGAGTTCTGTGGGTATAACTCTTTGAGCCTGGAACGTTAACTTCACTGTTTTTTATTTTTTGTGTCTTAATTTCAAGCATAAATATCAGTTTACAGTTTACAGTTTACGGTTCACGGTTGTCGGTTTACTGTTTTATGCTTTGATCAACCGTAAACCGTAAACCGTGAACTGTGAACCGTAAACCGCTATATAAGCGCATCCAGCACGGTTTTTCTCATAACATCAACAGGAGCTTTCTTTCCTGTCCATAATTCAAACTGGGCGACACCCTGGTGAACAAACATTGAAACTCCGCCTATTGTAATGCAGCCGATATCTTCAGCCTCTTTTAAAAGCCGGGTTTTCAGGGGATTATAAACAATATCCATCACAACCATATCTTTTTGCAGATACTCTTTTTTTATTGGCATTTCGTCAATATTTGGATCCATCCCAATAGGTGTCGCATTAATAAGTATTTGACAGTCATAATCTTTATACTCCTGTAATGGATAATATTCCACAGCAAGATCTCTTGCCAGTTGTTTCCCTTCATCTTCTAATACATTTACAATGGTTAACCTACCGCCTTCGGATAATATACCATACCCAATAGCACGTGCAGCTCCGCCGGCTCCTATTATTATAACATCTTTGTCTTTTATGCTTGTTTTTTCCAGCAGAGCGTTTGTTGCTCCAAGATAGTCTGTATTACTACCAAAAAGTTTACCCTGTCTATTAATTATAGTATTAACAGCGCCAATCTTTATAGCGCTTTCATCTATTTCATCTAAAAATTCCATTACAGTCAGCTTATGCGGTATTGTGACGCTGACGCCTTTAATGCCAAGTCCCCTTATTCCAGCAACGGCTGAAGCCACGTCTTTAACATTAAATGCAAGATAAACTCCTTTATATCCTGTATCGGCAAATGCACTATTATGCATAACAGGACTAAGACTGTGAGATATGGGATCTCCAATAACGCAAAAAAGTGAAGTGTTCGCATCAATATCCATAATTGATATACCTCGAAAATGTAAAATGCTGAATTCTTATACTCCCAACTCCCCGCTCTTAACCTTTTGGATACGAACCAAGCAATTTAAGGTACTGGCAGAGGTTTTTCATTTTTGATACTGTATCCTGAACTTTTGGATCTTCGATATGTCCCTCTAAATCAACAAAGAAAAAGTAGCTCCAGTTTTCGTGTTTTGTTGGCCTTGACTCAAGCTTAAGCATGTTTATTCCGGATTTTGCAATTGGCTCCAGGAGTCTGTAGAGAGCTCCTGGAACGTGAGAAATTGCGAACATAATTGATGTTTTATCGTTTCCTGTCATGTGAATTTCATCTCGCCCAATTACCAGAAACCTGGTTATATTTTTCGAAAAATCCTCAATTTTAGATGCAACTATTTGCAAATTATACAATTTTATGGCTTCACTACTTGCAATTGCGGCTGCGTCCGAATTTTCAGCGGCTTTTTGGGCTGCATAAGCCGTGCTGCTACATTCTTTTGGCACAATTTCAGGCAAATTTTTTCTGAGCCATTCTCGACACTGCCCGATTGGTTGAGGATGCGAATATATCACCTTGATATCATCTAAGTTCCCTGTTTTAGATAAAAGATCCAAAGAGATATCAAGATATAATTCAGCACATATTTTTAGATTGGATTCAAAGAAGATGTCCAGGGTATAATTTACAGCCCCCTCTATGGAATTCTCAACAGGCGTAACTCCGTAATTGCATGTACCTTTTTCAACTTCGGAAAATATGTCCCGGATACTCGGCTGTGGAACAAATGACACGCTGTGTCCGAAATGCTTAGTAGCGGCAATATGGGTGAATGTAGCTTCAGGCCCAAGATATGTTACTATCTGTGGCTTTTGAATTTCACGGGATGCTGCAATTATTTCTGTGAAAATATGATGTAGCGCATCATTATTTAAAGGACCTTTGTTGATACTTGAAAGCCTCTTGATAATTGTTGTTTCACGTGCGCTGTCTAAAATCGGCTCATTGTTTAGTCCCTTGATTTGTCCAATGTCCTTTGCAAGCAGAAGCCTTCTGTTGATAAGATCAAAAATATTGTCGTCAATATCATCTATGGATTTCCGCAGTGTATAAATTTTTGGAGATGAATCATCGTTTTTAGTATTTTCGGAATTTGCCATAATACAGACCTCGTAAATTTTTGCTAATTAAGGGGTGATTTATTGGACAATAAACTTCTATTCCATTTAGTAGTTTTATGGTTCAAGGTTCAGAGGTTCAAGGGTTCAGAGGTTAAAAGGTTGATAGATTCATGATGCTTACTCAGTGAAATCAGTGGCACCTGTCTGCGTGCAACGCATAGGCAGATCGAAAAAAATTCGCGAAGAGATTAACGCTGAACCTTGAACCGTGAACCTTTGAACCCAGACCGACCAAATGTCCAATTTTTATCAGATCCGTTATGAATAAAGGGCTTGAAGACCATATAAAAATCATTTTTAACGAGGTCTGTAATATTACTTTTCCGTAATTGTTTCTTCAATTTTATGTCCGAAATGCCTGCCACCTTCCTCAATCGCCACAAGAACTTTATCTCCTGGTTTCAGGGCTACAACTGACACTGCTTTTCCTTCAGGATCAGTCAAGCGAATTGTTTCCGCATTCTGAAGAATAGTAGATATCTGCTTGTCACCAACAACCGCCTTAACCAGCATTAATGGTCGTTTCTCAATTTTCAGGCGACCCACAATACCAACTGTCGTGTTGCCCTTGAAATCGACGATCATTACCTGATCTCCTGCTGAAAGATCTGAAAGATACTTGGTTTTGTCGCCCGGAACCCTTGTATATGCATGAACCGGTCCTGCATTTACCCTGAAAGGCCTGGGGGACACATATGGATTGGAAATGCTTTCCGCATGGACCAGGAACAATGCGCTGCTGCTGTTTCCAATCAACATTCCCTGCCCGTAAGTCATTGATGTACATGTATCAACACAGACTCTGTCACCCATTCCAACAGAAATTACTTCTACAATTCTGGCTGTTTCAAGAGGAGTTTTGTCTTCCAGTGATCTCAGTTGAGAAAGAGCCTTTTTTAATTCAAGCGGGTCTTTTGTATGAAAAAGGATATGATTTACACCTTTTTCCAGAATGCCGAAAGCGGTTTGGGCATCTTCAAAACTGTTAACCTGGGCAATAACCTCAGCTCCTTTTGCTATTAAGTTTTCCAGAGGTATTATTGTCCAGTCACTGCATTGAAGAATAACTTTTTTATTCTGGCTGAGCTTTACTATTTCTTCTTCGTCTTTTCCGCTTTTAATTGTAAAAAATATTACATCTTCGCCTGTCTTTAAGTCGCCGTCCTCTGAAATTGTCTGAATTCTGCCCAGTTCTTTTACTTTGCCTGTAAATCCCTGTGGTACCATTATGCCGTCAGCCCCGCCTTCAAGGGCTGTTGTTACCATTTTTTTATCCCAGGGATCCACTTTTACCCATATTTTTCGCATTAATACCCCCCAAATAAATCGGTTATCGGTTATCGGTTATCGGTTTACAGTTAACAGTTTTATGTTTTGATCAACTGTAAACCGTGAACCGTAGACCGTAGACCGTAACCTGTTACAACTAGTCTAAAATTTTCAAGGCATCTTCTACGCTGCTCTTATCATTTACAATAGCTGCAATAGCTTGCACCATTTGTTTTGGATCTCTATGCTGAAAAACATTCCGACCTATGGAAACACCGGAGCCTCCAGCATCAATAGAACCTTTTACCATTTCCAGTATTTCCTGATCAGAGTCCATTTTAGCTCCGCCTGCAATTACCACAGGTATAGAACAGCCTTCAACAACTTCTCTGAAACTATCTGTTGAACCTGAGTAGGAAACCTTAACGATATCCGCTCCCATCTCATTTCCAACTCGGGCAGCGTGTTTGATAACCTTGACATCAAACTCATCCTTTATTTTATCGCCCCTGGGATAGATCATCGCAAGAAGGGGCATGCCCCATGTGCGTGCCTCATAGGCGACTTTGCCAAAATCATTCAGCATTTCCTTTTCACCGGCATCACCTAAGTTTACATGTATGGAAACAGCATCTGCGCCAAGTTTGACAGCTTCTTCTACTGAGCAGACAAGAGTTTTTGCATTAGGGTAGGGCGATAGAGCTGTTGAACCGGATAAATGTATGATCAGGCCTATGTCCTTGCCCTCTTTACGATGACTTTCACTAATAAGCCCTTTGTGTTCAACAATGGCATTAGCGCCTCCTTCAGCCACCTTGTGTATAATACTCTTCATATCCCGCAGGCCGTCGATAGGGCCCACAGAGATACCGTGATCCATAGGAACAATTATGGTTTTCCCTGTATTCCGGTTTAATATACGTTCCATACGAATATGTTTGCCTAAGATTGTCATGATATTCTCCCTCCTTTTCAAACCCAAAAAGGCCGTGAAGTTTTCTCCACGGCCTCTAAAAAACCGTGGGTTTTAAAATCTACCCACGGTTTATTGCGCTTATTAAATTTATCTTGTCTCAGCGCATCCAGGCAGGCAGACCGATACTAAAAAAATAGTAATAAAAATACCGATAACTATTGCCTGAATGCTTGTGCACCACTAAAATCTCCTATAGACTTTCAGATAAATAATTTCACTGCGTTATCAGTCAAAATCTTCGACGACATACAACTTAGCACGACTTACTCAGATTTTTCCTTCTAGTGTCCTGTCATCTATGTAGTGTCGCAAATATAGCCGTCATTCCCGCGAAGGCGGGAATCCAGTATTTCTGACTACTTCGGTACTTCTGGATTCCCGCCTTCGCGGGAATGACGAGTGCCTGGTACGATATTTCACGCATGACACTAGCCTTGTGAAATGAATTATCTATTAAGTTATAATTGCTTCTCTTTGACCGCTCGTATTTATATTATCAAAAATTGTATGTCAAGAGTTTTTTAAACGAAGCCGTTCACGGCTTGAAACTTGAAATTGGAAAGTAGAAATTTCCAATTTCTAATTTCAATATTCTGTTAACGGTTACCTTGTTTTTATGTTTTTATCAACCGTTAACCGTTAACTGTAAACCGTTAACCGTGAACGGCTACTTTTAAACAGGCACTGAGGCTTTGTAAAGTGTGGCTTTACCTTCGATGCTATACTTGTTAACCGAAGAGGGGATAATAACCGATGTCCCCTTTTTCAGAAGTATATTTTCATTTATACTGATATCTGTAATACAAGCCTTTCCATCAGTACAAAGAATTATTTCAACACTTCTTTTTTCAGGGCTTGTATATGATATGTTTTTTTCATCAGAAATCACAGACAGAACAAATTCTTCGGCCATACTGTGGTAAACTCCTTCACAATCTTTATCCTTTTGCGATAAAAGAATATTAACATCTGTTTCTTCAAAGTTAAGTACGTTTAAAAGTTCCGGAACATCGATGTGTTTTTTTGTTAGCCCACCTCTAAGGACATTGTCTGAATTTGCCATCAATTCTACTCCAAGGCCATCGAGATATGCGTGAAGCTCTCCCGAAGGGAGAAAAAGGGCCTGGCCGGGTTTAAGAGAAATTAAATTCAAAAGAACTGGTGCAAAAATTCCCATATCATCGGGATACTCTTTGTAAAGATTTATCATCCATTTAAAGCCGGGATTAGCTTCGGATAGTTTTTGTGCATTTGTAATTGTGTGCTCTATGATTTGTTTTTTTCTTTGGCCGTTTATTGTTATAAGAGAGCGAAAAAAACTCTTCATGCCTTCTGGATTTGGTTGTTTTTTAAGATTATCAAGTTCTTTGTACAAAACTTTCAGGCAGATTTTCTCCATAAGAAAAATAATTTCTGAAATTTTGCGAAAACCACATAGAGCCATAAAAGGAGTCAAAGCACAAATACACTCGGGCTTGTGGTTTTCATCTTTATAGTTTCTGTTTGGAGAATCTAACGGTATCCCGAGCCTGTTTTCTCTTTCAAAGCCTTGTTTTGCCTGTTTAATGCCTGGATGAGCTTGTATGGAAAGAGGTTTTGATGCAGCAAGGACTTTGAAGAGATATGGAAGTTTGTTGTCAAATTTTGCAGCTATATCTTTCCCAAGAATATCTGCCGGGAATTGTTTTATCAATTCAAGCAAAGATAGCCACTTGTCATCATATTTTACCAAAGAAGGGGCTTTGGGGTGCGCACCCATCCACAGTTCTGCCTGGGGTTTTGTTGAAGGAGAGTTATTGCCCACAAGATCGGCAATAGCGGTATGGGATCCCCATGCATACTCCTGGATGGTATTTTTCATCAGGCATATTTTTTTCATCGCTTTTTAACCTTGAACCGTTGAACCTGAGTAGTTACATTTTGTTTACGTTGATTTGTACCATATAATATATTATCTGAATCTTGCAAGTGTCGAGTTTGTCGAAGCTTCAAGGCAACCAACCGTGAACCTGACAACCTGAGTAGTTACCATGTCTCTTATAGTAAACGAAATATTCTACAGCATTCAGGGCGAATCGATATATAGCGGAGTCCCCTGCGTTTTTGTCAGACTTACAGGCTGCAATTTAAGATGCTCATACTGTGATACCGCCTATGCTTATTATGAAGGGGTTGGATTGAGAATTGAAGAAATCCTGTCCAGGGTTGATAATTATAAATGCCCGCTTATTGAAATTACTGGTGGTGAACCTCTGCTTCAAGGCGACACGCCTCTATTGATTGACAGGCTTCTGGAAAAAAAATATGAGGTTTTATTAGAAACAAACGGTAGTATTGACATAAGCGTGGTCGATAACC
>Ga0255432_1104_pt1 | contig 14126 bp, 7 predicted proteins | sample ANMaggSeSYBR02I6_FD_182656 | JGI IMG/M metagenome (GOLD analysis project Ga0255432, IMG submission 182656) | Sediment cell enrichment communities from methane seep in Santa Monica Basin, California, United Staets - ANME aggregate JGI... | ecosystem: Environmental > Aquatic > Marine > Cold seeps >...
TTCATATTTCAACACGCTGCAGGACTATAGCCGTGCGGGTGGGAAGATAGAGGCTGAGCAAATGCCTTTCCCTGCCGCGAGATGTATCAGGCAATGTCAGATGATATTGATCGGCAAGCAACCGGCCATGTCCTCCGTATTCAAAAGCATCGCTTTCAAAGATCATCCGGTATTTTCCCGGCAATACTTCAAAAGAATAGTTATCGTAAGAACGTGTTGGATGAAAGTTGAACATAAATAAAAGACCGCCTCGTTCGAATGCAATAACCTTATCCTTTAAATGTTCAAACAAAAGATGCGGTCCTGGGAACTCAAGAATCCGGAAATGTTTGGCCAATGCAATCATGTCACGGTCGAAATGCGCAATAAAATAATACTTCAGGTCAGGATCATCAACAAGGTGCCACTGACGTCGCGCATAACGGCATGACCATGCATTCCCTTCACGTGGAAAATCAATCCATTCCGGATGTCCGAATTCATTACCCATAAAGTTGAGATAGCCGCTGCCGGCAGTGGTCAGAGTGATTAACCTGATAAGCTTGTGCAGCGCTACGCCTCTGTCAACCATGATATTTTCATCAGATACGCGCATGTGACTGTACATGTCTGAACCAATGAGCCGGAAGATGAGAGTTCTGTCTCCTACAAGAGCCTGATCATGCGATTCAGAGTAACTGATAGTCTTTTCGTCTTTTCTCCGGTTGGTCAGCTCATGCCACAGATGTCCGATATGCCATTCTTCATCCGGCAGATGCTTAATCAGCCGGATCCAGTAGTCAGGAATGCCCATTGCAAACCGGTAGTCAAAACCGACTCCGCCCTCAGATAACGGCATGGCCAGCCCCGGCATTCCGCTGATGTCTTCGGCAATGGTAAGAGCATCCGGGCGCACTTTATGGATGAGCCTGTTGGCAATGGCCAGATACCTGAGAGCGTCTTCATCCACATTGTCGTCAAAATACTGCTTATAAGAAGTAAAGGCCTTTCCCAGGCCGTGATTCCGGTAGAGCATGCTGGTAATTCCGTCAAAGCGAAAGCCGTCAAAACGGTATTCGTCGAGCCAGAAACGGCAGTTTGAAAGAAGAAAATGAAGAACCTGGTATTTGCCGTAATCAAAGCATCTGGAATCCCAGGCTTCGTGAAACCCGCGCGGGCCTTCGTGGAAATATTGATAGTAAGTGCCGTCAAAACAGCTTAGCCCTTCCACTTCATTGGATACAGCATGGGAATGGACTATGTCCATTATCACCGCAAGGCCAGCTGCGTGGGCTGTGTCGATCAACTCCTTTAGTTCTTCCGGTGTTCCGAACCTTGAGGAAGCGGCAAAAAAACTCGATACATGGTAACCGAATGAACCATAGTAGGGATGCTCAGGGATTGCCATTAGCTGAAGTATGTTATAACCACTATCAATGATCCGCGGGAGGATATGCCTGGCAAATTCACGGTATGAACCGATTTTCTCCTCTTCCTGGGCCATGCCGACGTGTGCTTCATATATGAAGAGAGCGCCGGATGGACACGGAAAATCATTGCATTGCCATTTATAGGTGGATGAAGGAAGCCAGACCTGGGCATTAAAAATCAATGTTTCAGGATCCTGCACCACACGTCGAGCATACGCCGGAATACGATCACCTTCCCCGCCATGCCAGTGGATACGAAGCCGGTAGAGATCTCCGTGCTTCAACGTCTCTTCAGGCATACGGATTTCCCATACACCATCTCTTTTGATCCGATCCAGGACAAACGCCTCTTTTTCCAGCCAGCCTGTCATATCTCCGACCAGATAGACTGCGTTGGCGTTGGGCGCCCATTCCCGAAAGATCCACTCGCCACCGGAACAATGCAGTCCAAAGTATTCATGGCCTGCGGCAAACTCAGCCAGGCCTGTTTTACCCTGAGTAAGCCTCTTTTCCATCTCGTAAATACGCTCTATCCGCCGCTTAAGAACTTTCTCATAGGGCTGCAGAAATGGATCGCTCTCCAGAAGACTCTGCAATAGATCATCTGTTCCGCTAAAGACGGATTCTTTGTCTGATGTCACGTTAATCCTCCGGATTAAAGTAGGGGCAACCCTCTGTGGTTGCCCTTGTGGTTGCCCTTCTGTGGTTGCCCCCCTGTAGTTGCCCAGCATTGCGTAATCAATTTGTAATCGGGCAGACACAGAGGTCTGCCCCTACAGTTAAACCAACGGACGCTTTAACATCTTTTCGTAAAGATCAATATACTTACGCGCTGTAACAGCATGATTGAAGGTGGCAGCGCTCTGAGTCATTATCCGTTCAATTTGCTGCTTCTTTACTTTTTGAGGCAGATCATAAAAACTCATGGCCTCTTTGATGGTCCAGAGCAGACCATTTGAGTCAAAAGTCTCGAAAAGGAAGCCATTGCCTCTATTGTTGTCTACATCTATATGAATAATCGTATCATGTATTCCTCCTGTATCGTGAGCCACAGGAAGTGACCCGTAGATTGGGCCTGTCATTTGAGGAAGACCGCACGGTTCAAAACGTGAAGGCATTAATATAAAATCTGAAGCCGCATAGGCCAGACGGGCTATTTGTTCGTCAAAGTCGCATATTGCCACACGGTTGTGCAACTTATGGAACCGCACTATCTGTTTGAAATGCTCTTGAAAACTTCCATTAGCCACAAATATGATCTCCAGATTCCGTTCCCAGTAGTTAGAGACAACATTGTAGAGGATTTCGGCTAATAACCGGCATCCCTTTTGAATCGTATCAAGACGGGAAGGCCAGAAGAAGATCGGCGCGCTTGCATCCTGGATAAGCCCTAATTTCTTCTGGAGAAGTCGCTTGTTCTCCAGTTTTCCTTCAACATGATTTTTTGCGCCGTACCGGCGAACCAGAGCCTTGTCAGAAGCGGGATCAAAAGAGGGGTCAGGGGCGTTGAGTATTCCGACAGCACATCCGGCATTCCATTTATTGGCCAGTTCCTGTTGCACGGGTCTCTCCACAAAATCGTGCCGGTTTTCAACTATTTCCGTCAGAAAGGTTGGACTTACCGTATTGACAAAGTGGGCGGCAAATATCCCGCTTGCAAGGAAATCTACCGGGTTGGAGTCTCTGATTTGCTCATAGGAGGATGGAAAGCACTCAAAAAAAAGATGTCGCCAGAATGATGCAGCATCAATACCTTCGTACTCGATGTGAGACATGGGGCTTTTCACGGTATGAATGTTATGAACCGTGAAAAGACATGGAATACCCAACTGTCTTGCCATTGCCGGAATCAGGCCGGTCATCCAATCGTTGCAATGGATGAGATCCGGCTGCACATGCGGGACGATGTTGTTGATAACCTCGCGCTGAAAAGCAAGGGCGATCTTAATGTTTTCTATCCCATAATTGGAGTAAATATGGTTCATATAGAAAAAGGCTCTGTCTTCGGCGAGATGAAGCCTTTCGTCAGGCATTCTGCTCCTGATGGTGTTCAGTTCCCTTATGATGAGGGGAGGAGGGTGCGCCGGAGCGCCTCTGCTGAATATGGTACGGTAATCCGGAAGAGCCACGTGAACGTCGGCCCCCTGCTCGAACAGAGCACTGATCAGTGCCGCTGAAACATCGGCAAGCCCTCCTGCCTTTGCGGAAAGAAGATTAGCGATATTACCCATTCCATTTGGCAGATATGTGACTTCAGGGGTCACAATAAGAATACGAGGTGTCTTTGAAGGGCCTGCCATAGTTATATTCCTAAATTCCTCTATTTGTAACAGTTCAGCCACTAAGGCATTAAGCCTTTTGGACCACCTTCAATTCTTTGATGTAGAATTTATTAATATATTCTTTAACCATTCTGCGCGTGGAAAATTTTGCAGCATTACTTTTAATGGAATTTTTCATTATTCTAACCCAGTCGTCTGGAATTCCATCATCTGAGAACTTATAGTAAAGTGGAATGATATTATCTTCCAGAATCCGGTAAATTGCTTCCGCATCCTTTTGATCTTCATTACCTTCAGATTCTTCATGATTAAAAGCCCATCCGTTTTCTCCGTTGTAACCTTCAAGCCACCACCCATCTTTGATGCTCAGATGAGGCACACCATTTAGGGCTGCTTTCATGCCGCTGGTTCCACTGGCTTCCATAGGTGGCAAGGGGTTGTTCAGCCATACATCCACACCGTGAACCATATATTGTGCGAATTGTTCTTCATAGTTTTCAATAAAAGCAATTCTGCCACACAGACCAGGATCACGTGCAAAATTATATATTTTTTGAAGTATTCTTTTCCCGGGATCATCTGCTGGATGGGCTTTGCCTGCAAATATTATCTGAATTGGTTGCCACCTACTATTTACGAGCTTTTTCAATTTTTCCAGATCATAAAAAATCAGATCAGCGCGCTTATAAGTCGCAAATCTGCGGGCAAAACCAATTGTCAATACCGATGGATCAAGTAATGTACCCATACCTAAAATATTTGAAGTACTTACTCGATTGTTTACCCAGCGCTGACGAGCTCTTTCCCTGATAGTATCGATAAGTTTTATTTTTAACCAATAGTGAGTTTTCCACAACTCATCGTCCGGGATTTCATCGATCAATTCCCATATTAGAGGATTATCAATATCATCTATCCAACCAGGTCCCAAATATTTGTTGAAAAGAAGCTTCATTTTGGGTTCTATCCATGTGGGGATATGTATGCCGTTAGTAATATGGTCAATTGGGACCTTATCTTCAGGTAACTCCGGCCATAAATTATGCCACATCTTTCGGGCAACTTCCCCATGTTTTTTACTGACCCCATTACGAAATTCAGACATCCTGAGAGCAAAGGCCGTCATATTAAAACCGGCATTAGGATTTTTTGGATGAACACCAAGCTTGAGAAATGACTCACGATCAAGTCCAAGGGAGGGCCAGTACGAATTAAAGTATTTTTCGATCATTTGAAAGGAAAATATGTCATGTCCGGCAGTAACAGGTGTATGGGTAGTAAAAACAGTAGTTTTCTTGACATATTGAGATGCTTCGCTATAATTCATTCCTTCCAGAACTTTATCCCTTACTCTTTCTAACAGAGCAAAGGCGGCATGTCCTTCATTTAGATGCAGTATTGAATGTTTAATTCCAAGTTTTTCTAAAACCTCTGATCCTCCAATACCAAGTACGATTTCCTGACGAAGCCGCTGTTCGATATCACCACTGTAAAGACGCGCTGATATCCCACGGTTCCATGGATCATTGATCTCAATATCTGTATCCATCAGATAAAGAGCTACACGACCGACGGCTATTTTCCATACAGCCACATGTATTGGAGGTTCAATTAGAGGTATTTTGACTATAAGCTGGTTTTCGTTTTCGTCCAGAACTCTGAAAATGGATGCAGTATCCCTGTCAAGTGATTGTTTAATATTTTCCTGCCAGCCATCTTCACGGATTTGTTGCTTGAGATAACCTTCCGGATACATGAATCCCAATGCTACCAGGGGTACCTTTAATTCGCTGCATTCCTTTATAAAGTCTCCGGCTAAAAATCCTAATCCGCCGGCATAAAAAGGCAGGGAATGGTGAAGACCGTATTCAGCAGAAAAATATGCAATTGAGTGAATCTTTCTTTCATTTATTCCATCAAGCAGCAAACATTTATTATCTTCTTTGATTTCTTTATGAAATCTTGAAAGAACTATATCATAGTGTCGCAGATAATTTTTATCTGAGGCCGCTGATTCAAAAGCTTTTTTGGGAAGCTCTTTAAGAACCTTGACAGGATTATGACGGCTTTCTTTCCATACCTGCCGATCAAGCATTTTGAAAAGCATCCTGGCTCCAGGATGCCAGCTCCACCAAAGATTTGAAGCAAGTTCTTTCAATCCTGATAACCGTTTAGGAAGATGGGGAATTTCTTTTATATCCATTAATGAAATTCTTTCGCGTATAAGGTTTGATACTCAATTATTTTTGATGGCATTCTTTACAGCTTGTTGGTACGGCTTTTTCTTTGTTTTTTGCTTTTGTCTGTGCGTTCTGGTGAATATGATAAATACAATGTCCCTCAATCCCTTGTTTTACGGCGCCCAGGTAATGAGTCCCGGAGTAAATTTAATTCTCTCATCTCCGCTCGGGATTACGCGTGCAGTAAAACCGTACCGGCCTGAAGCCTTGCATATTATAGTGCAACTATAAAAGTACGTTCCATTTCCCCGTTCTTCCTGTATGGTCATCAGGCTGGTATTACTTTCTGACAATTTGTCGATAGCTTTCAGCTTTCCGTAAACGAGCTGAACTTCCACCTCTTCCGGATTGAGTTTTCCGAGATGTACGATAGCATTCGCACGAAAAGACTCTCCGGCCCGAAAAGGGCCGTCTCCATCCCTCACAGGATGCTCAATCCGGACGCTATCCCAGTTCACAACAAGTCGTTTGCGCTGGGCGGCCAGATTTTTCGCTTCTCTTGCATCATTTTCAAGCAGAGACGTTAACCGTTTTTTAGCTGGAATATAAAAAGATTCATTGTATTTGCTCACCATTCGAAGGTTGCAAAAACCTGCCATAGCCATCTTTATTGACTCTTTCATCATATTAACCCACCTGACAGGACAGGAACCTCTCTTTCTTTCATAAAAACAGGGGAGTACATTATTTTCCAGTATATTATAAAGCGCCTGGCTTTCTACAGAGTCTTGATAGTCCGTATCAGCGTATTCTTCACCCTTGCCGATGCACCAACCCCTGTCCTTTTTGTATGCCTCATCCCACCACCCGTCGAGAATGCTCACGTTAAGAACGCCATTTATAGCTGCCTTCATGCCGGACGTGCCGCATGCTTCAAAAGGACGTCTTGGGGTATTGAGCCATACATCCGCACCCTGCACCAGGTGCCGAGCAATGTACATATTGTAGTTTTCAAGAAAGATAACTTTGTGACGCATGTTTGATCTTTGGGAAAACTCGATAAGCCGTTTGATCAGTTCCTTTCCTTCATGGTCTTTGGGATGGGCCTTTCCGGCAAAAATAAACTGCACCGGATGTGTTTTGGAATTAAGGATTGCTTCGAATTGTTCAGGATCTTTCAGCAACAGGTTGGCGCGCTTGTAGGCAGTAAAGCGCCGGGCAAAAGCAATGGTCAACACATCATGATCCAGCACTGATTCTACTTCTTCCATAACTGATTTTGGCGCATTTCTACGTCCGTATTGCTCTGCCATCAGCTTTCGACATGTGCCGATGAGGCGGGAACGGTTCATTTCATGGGCTCGCCACAGCTCTTCATCATACATTTCATCAATCCGTTTGATATTATCCGGCATTCGCGAGATCATAAACCAGTCAGGCCCGAGGTAGCGTTCAAAGAGCATGGTAAGTTCATTTGAAAGAAACGACTGGAAATGTACTCCGTTTGTAATATGGGAAATAGGGGTTTCATCTTCTGATCTCCTGGGCCAGACATGCGACCACATTTTTCGTGCAACTTTTCCGTGCAGCCGGCTGACCCCGTTGCAATACTTGGCCATACGAAGTCCCAGAACAAACATGGAAAGATGACCATTCGGATCAGGCTCCATCGGTGGTTGTCCCCAGGATAAAATTTCATCCTCTGCAGCCCCAAGGCGCTCCTGCAAGGGGCGAAGATACGGCTTTACAAGCTCGGCAGGAAACCTGTCATAACCGGCACACACCGGCGTGTGTGTGGTAAAAATATTGGTCCTCGGAATAATCTCAAGAGCTGTATTTAGATCTACGTTATACTTCAACATGATTTGAACAAGCCGTTCCAGGCTGGAAAAAGTGGAATGACCTTCGTTCATATGGCACATCTCCGTATTGATTCCCAGAGCCGCAAGTGCGCGCATTCCGCCGATTCCAAGCAGCATCTCCTGTGCCAGCCGCATTGCCGGATCGCCGGCATATAGTCTGGAAGTAATGCCTCTGATTTTATGGGAATTTTCCACCAGATTGGTATCAAGCAGATAAAGCGGAATACAGCCGATCCTGATCATCCATACAACCGCATGAATTTCACCATCCGGCCCTGTCACAGAAACATGTATTTCATTTCCTGAACGATCTTTGGCCCTTTCTACAGGAAGATTATAAAGGTTGATTTCCGGATACTCCTCCCGCTGCCATCCATCCTGATCAAGAAACTGGCGAAAGTAGCCCTGTCGATAGAGAAGGCCTACCCCAACCATGGGAAGAGCCATGTTGGATGAGGCTTTCAGATGGTCACCAGCAAGAATGCCAAGACCGCCGGCAAATAAAGGAAGGCTTTCATGAATTCCAAATTCCATGGAAAAATAGGCAATTACCCCCTGTTTTCCTGATAAATAGTCAGACCAGTCCACAGCATTAGAAACCCGTTTTTCAAAATGCTTTTTCACCCGCTTCTGGTGTGCAAGAAAACTGTCATCCTTTGCCAGTTCCTCAAGGCGTGCTTGAGAAATGCGCGTTAAAAAAACAATGGGATTACGTTTCGACTCCTCCCATAGCCCTGGATCAATCCGGCGGAAGAGTTGCAGTGCATCTTGCTTCCATGACCACCAAAGGTTTCGGGAAAGCACTTCGAGAAAAGAGAGCTGCTCAGGAATGTTTGGGAATACCTGAAATGTTTGTAAGTGATCCATTATTTTTCATATCCTTTTTAAAAAAAATCTCACGCAAAGGCGCAAAGCACCTTCGGTGCGAACATAAGATGTAGCGACCTTGGATGTAGGAGCGGTTTCAACCGCGACCTATTGTTGCAGATCACCAACAAACGTAAATTCACCCGTATATTCGGGGTTAAAACCCCTCCTACAGGTTACAGAAATAAAATTGACCATAAAATGGAAATTCCTATACTATCAAGTTTGGGCTCTTGAGTTTAAAGAACAACTACGGAATTTTCACCATCCCCGTATGGATGTGATACATACTTGTCAGCTTCACCATCATTTTCCCATATTTCATCATCCAGCAGATAACGAAACTGATATTCTTTGTTCGGTTCAAGATCGAGAGTTAAAACAAATGACCCGTTTTTCAGTCTTTTCATTGGAGTGGTATAAATATTCCACCCGTTAAACTCGCCGACAACATTGGCTGATTCGGCGGATCCGGCCGCTTCCCCGGGCAACCTGAAAGTAACTTTGCATACAGGCTTGCTTTTAAGATATTGTTTCTTGATACTCATAATAACTCCCTCCTTTTTTATTGTAATTTTAACCACACCCGCAGAAGTTCGCTTGCCCCCCAGGCCTGCGCGTCACATCCCCTTTGCTTGTGAGGAAAATCCCCATCCAGAATCTCCGGTACATGCCCCACGCACCCCTGATCCATCACCCCGGTACTGCCGCCAAGCCATGCCAGAGCGGTTTCTTTTGCATTTTCCCCATATGTATTGACCCATGCCTCGCAAAATGTGGGAAAGAGCCAGGTCCAGGCAGTGCCGTTGTGGTATGCAGGCTTTCGTTTTGTGTCTTCATCTCCCAGATATTTCCCTTGATAAGGATGGTGCGGGTCATTGATCTTTTGTCCGTTATGCATGATCGTTAGCGGACGGCGAACAGGCCGATCTGCAAGACTCCGAATGGCGCCTGGAATCAAAAGCTCTTCGCAAGCCGCCAGGATATTGCGGCAGACTGTAGTGTCGGTGACAGCTCCCAGTGTAATTGCTAAAAGCTGGTTCGGCCGCAGAGCATTATCCGGCTCGGCCAGGCTGGCCGGCTGACCTGAACGGGCATGGAGACAGTCCGACAGATACCCCTCTTCTTCGATCAAAAAGAGCTTAAGAATTGACGATTGAACCCGGCCGGCCATATTTTTCCAGTTGTTTCCGGTCTTTTTATTATCAATGCGCGCCAAAAAGGAAAGAGCAAAGAACCAGAGGGCCTGTATTTCAATAGAATACCCTTCGCGTGGAGTACAAGCAGGATGATTGGTGTCCATCCAGGTAAAATGGAGCGGACTGAAAATCAGGCCGGATTCCGGATCCATCCGGATACTGTTTGGGGTACCTGCAATCATAGAATGTCCAATAGAAAGGAGAACCTGCCGCACTGTCCGGCTGCCGCATTTTTCGTCGAGAAAGTCTTTGCCTGCTTCAGCTTCGACCAGATCGGAACATGCTGCGAAAAACCAGAGTGGCGCATCGGATGTGTCACGATTTGCAGGATTCTTGCCCTGTATCATATTCGGCAGGGTTCCGTCAACTTCAAACTGTCCGAACTGTTTCAAGATAGCCCGCGCTTCTTTTTTCTTTCCTGCTGCAATCAGACCGCGGGCAAAGATCAGCGCATCCCGTCCCCAATCGAGAAACCAGGGATATCCGGCAATTACAGTATGTAAAGTCCCTCTTTTCACCACGTAGTGATCAATTGCCTGCTTAAGGGCTTCATCCAGTTTATATGAAGTTTTGTCCTCAAAAACAAAAGATTCCATATACCGGCCAAAAGAACTATTCAGAGAACTATATTGTAAGGACCTTTGCTCCTGCGAGCTCATGATGCCGGCTGTTAATTCCGCAGCCTCACCTCCCGCCAGGAGAAAAGAAAAATAACCGGGGCTGAAGAGATCCGAATCAGGATCAAGGCCTCGTTCAGCCTCCATGGAACGGTGTACCATGTAATGCCATTCCGGCTCCCACACAAAGGAGCCCTCTGAAATTTGGATCCGGAGTTGACGTTCCGGCACCGGTGAAAAGGTAAAACCATGAGGTTGCGCTGTCACGGATTCCGGCCATGAATGTTCAGGCCCCAGATACGCCTTTGTGGTTTCGTGAAAACTGCGATCTTCAATATCGGGTCGGAGAATGAGCTGAACATGCCGGCAGTCGGCCAGCATTCGATTCAGACCTTTGGCTTTGTCGCGAAAAAAGACCATGCGACAGGCATTCTCTCCATCTTTCATCTCGATTCCTATGTTGAGCGATACATGTTCTCCCTGGCCGGTCGGGATATGGTATAGCCAGAATCCGCGGGAATTGTAGTCAAAGCAAAAAGAATCAAAGCAATCAAAGCTGATCTCCTGGGAGTAGCCCTGAAACACGAGCCACGCCCGGCATCGTGTGAACATAATCCGTCTATCTTCCGGGAACTCCGGATTCAGGTTTGCGGCAAGCAGGGCATCGTACCGGCTGCCTAATTTTCCCCACAAAACGTTGGCGTGCAGCATACCTCCACGGCTGTTTGTTCCAAGCAGCGAGAGTGGCCGGTGCAACAATTCCGACCGCTGAAAAATCCTTTTCACTTTTACATCTTTTGCGCTGGACAGAAAAAAAAGAGGCGCATCAACGTGTTCACAGTTTCCTGGTGTATAAACCGACAATTTCAGGGTATGAGAGCAATGTGCAGCCGGAGCGGGAAGCGGAGAAAAAAGTGCAAAAAATGACCCGTCAATACAGGGCAGGCTCTCTTCATATGCCATGACCCGGTCTTTGTTCATAATTTTGGAGCGGAACGAGTTGCCGGCGCGCACAAATAAAAAATGACCCGGAGGCACCATTACTTCACGCTTCAAGTCACGGGGCCATTGCCATGTTATTACCCTGGACTCCCGGCTGAAAGAATTAAGCTTGCGACAGAACTCAACAGGATCTTCAGCCAATTGCCGCTCGGCAGAATCCGGATCAAACTTTTCCAGATCCCGGTCATTGTAATACCGGAACACATCGAGGGCCTTTGCGCGCAAGCGCTGTTTTTTAATTCGATCCAAAAGCATGAAGTTTTGACGAGCGTCGCTTTGAATCAGGTCGATATCACCTTGGTCGGATGTAAGGCAGAGAACCTGGCCTGGATCAAGAAGATAAGTCTGCTGCCTTCCGGACTCGGTGGCAACCACCTCTTTTTCTGCAAGAAGGTCGGTAAACACCGGCCCTCCCATACCCACCAGTTCCGGATTCCATGCAGCGCAAGTCTGATTTTTATCGTCAAGGTTCACCACAATTAGAAGCTTCTTTCCGGAAGGTATATGGCGCCGCAACAGGACAATGTGGTTTCCCCCGCCCTGCTGTAACAGTTTCAACTCGGTCCGGTCGTGAAAAGCAGGGTGGAGCCTTAGCAGGGTGTTGAGCCTGCGTATGTGATTGACCTGATTGTTTGCCGACCCCCAGTTAAGGGAAGGAGCTTCGTGAACATTGATTTTTTCCGTTGCATACCATTCCACCCCATTGGCAAAACCAAAAGCTCCATTGCTGGAACAAAGGGCACACAGGGCAGTGCGCATCCTGGCAAAGGTCTTTGAGCGGGCAGCCAGGCGATTATTGTCATGGGTTTCCGCAAAATGGACCATGATACCTTCACTTTGAGAGACTTCGACAGCTCCCGGAAGATAGCTTTCAATCTGGCTGCGGTCATAATTTTGAAAGAGCTCCGAGTAAGCCCAGTCAAAATTAGCCTTGTTCAGAATCTCCCTGGTTACGGAAATTTTTCCACCAAGCCCTTCGATGAGAAAAACCGTATCAGGATACTGGTCCCGGACCCTGGCAACAATATATTTCCAGACAGGGACAGGAATCATGTATCCTGCATCGCAGCGAAAACCATCTACCTCTCTTCGACACCATGTAAGAAAGACATCTGCCATATATTGCCACAGGCCTTTATGGGTAAAATCAAGATTTGTCAGATCTTCCCAGACTACTCCCCATGCTCCTGGGACCTTAATACGTCCGTCCTTGTCCCGGACAAGCCATTCCGGGTGGGTCTCGTGGAGGCCGGCAGCCCATCCTGTATGGTTAATTGCAATGTCAATAAAAACTCTGGCATTCCGTTCATGTATTGCATCTACCAGCTCGTTGAATTGCTCCAGAGGAGTTGCCCGCGAGTCGAATTCCGCCAGCGCCGGATCAACGGAGGTAAAATTTAATGATGCATATGGACTTCCGAACCGCCCCATGCGGGCGTAAGTGGTTGGCGTGGGATGGACCGGAAGCAACTGGAGAATTCTGCACCCCAGCTCTCCCACAATAAAATCAAGTTCTCTGAGCAGTTCCCGAAATGTCCCGGATGGCGGGATCACAGCATAACCGGACCTGTCAAGGGCTTTGATCCAGCCATCTTCGGTTGGGCTGGGAAGACCGCCGCCGCCCTTACGCGGGCTGAACTGCCGCACGAATGCATTGTAGATTATGTTTGAACAACAGGTATCCGCCGGCTCAACGTTTATAGCAGTGTTAGGTCCATCCGGCCATATCGGGTCAACTTTACCTTTTTTCAAAAAGAAGCACTTGGCTTCAAAATGCCCTGTTTCACAAAGAGGGAGGGTGGCCTGAAAGCGCAGGTCGTCAACACGGGACATGGGAATGTCGAACCAGTCCCGTCCCAGCGGAGGTTCATCATTGACTACCTCCCTGATTAGTTCTTCCCGCGCGATTCCGGCATGTCCGATGTTGGTACGGAGCCATGCGCTCCCCTCTTCTTTACAAGGCAGCAAAAGGGTAAATGTTTTTGTATCGCCCCGAAATAGAAGAAGCTGTGTTCCCGGCGCAGGATTCTGTATGATCCGATCCGAATGATTCATTGGAAATCAAGGCTCTTTTATGCATTCCCACGCTGGAGCATGGGAACGAGAAAAATTCAATAAGATTTCTTGCTCCGCTCGAAATGACAACTTTGGATAATTTCCGTTCAGGCGCTAACTACTCAGGTGACAGGGGGATATCCGAAATCCAAGATCCATATGAAGGATAATTTTAAAATAATATCTTAAATTATTTGAATTGTAAATAGATGAAACGGTTTATTTTTATAGGAGAAATCCACAGGATAATAGGAATTTATCCTGGAACAGGTGGGTAGAAATATATGTGACTACTCACGTAGTCAGGCTGAAGCTGTTTAGGCTGAAGGCTGAAGGGGGCCAGAAGAGCACAATTGCCATGTTTTTAGCGGAAACATCTGACTCTTGCACCAAACATGGCTTCAAAATGCGCTTTTTCCTAACAGTCTTCAGCCTATCCACCTGAGTAGTTATAAACTGAAGTTTCACCGTTTTTTACGAAAGTTTAAAAATCATACAAATTATTTATTTAAAAAAATTATAAGTTGGCATGAAAATTGAATTTCAATTTCTATGCCAATATTTATTGTTATTTCACTAAGTTATATCATTTTACCGCTTGCGATACACGCCTTTTTGTGGTATGAATTTTAATAGGTAACCTGCTGAAATTA
>Ga0255432_1106_pt1 | contig 13947 bp, 9 predicted proteins | sample ANMaggSeSYBR02I6_FD_182656 | JGI IMG/M metagenome (GOLD analysis project Ga0255432, IMG submission 182656) | Sediment cell enrichment communities from methane seep in Santa Monica Basin, California, United Staets - ANME aggregate JGI... | ecosystem: Environmental > Aquatic > Marine > Cold seeps >...
AGCAGTTATAAACGGTGCTCCGGAAGCTTTGGCAATTTTTGCAATGCGGCCCAGTAGTTCAGCATCTTCACGGGAATTATCAAATATATAGTTGCCTGCCAGGACAGCCAATGGCTCGCCGCCGAATGTTTCAACTGTCTGCTCTACAAGAAATTTATAGATACCGGTTGACCGCAGGTTATCTGTGGACCCCAGATCAGCGGCTAATTCGGCTTTTGATATATTGAATAAATAGAGCTTGAGCTGCTCATCTGTTTCCAGCCTGGATACAAGGAAATAGACTGCCCTCCATGCCGATTCTATTGCCTGAAAATCGGTGTGGTGCAATATCCTTTGCATTAGCTCGCTTGTGGCAGCATCTACGGCATTTAACATCTTTGCCTGCTTTGCTTCAATGTCAGGAACGAGATGTGGTTGAACTATTTGGTTTAAAAAATTATCCCACTCTGATGTACCCCGCGATGATTCGGTCTCAGGCGCTTTTTCCCGGGTTTCTTCAAGAACCTGGTCGAGCAGGTTACCTGTTGTCTGCCCTGAAATGCTTTCTATAGATTTCTCCACATTTTTCGGAGGCGTGACGGATTCAGATAGTTTATCCGCTCTTTTGAGTTCTTTTGTTAGCGTAGCGAAAGTCGAAGGGTTTTTTATCCCTTTGCGGGTTTCTCTCAACCCCTCAAATATGTCGAGCCTTTCAAAGAGACTGTCAGGATGAAAATCATCAAGTTCGGAAAATCCGATAGTAACAGGTGGGGATTCTTTCCCAAGGATTGGAAGCTTGATCTTGACTTTAAGTTTTGCAAGTACCTCATCAAGATTATCCCGATCTACTAAAAGAGGTCTTCGGTTGTCCAATGCAGGATCAATAATCCCCTGATTAGTCCTTCCGCTAAAATCGCCGAAAATAGCAATCCGAAACGGCGTTTCCGGCTCGGGCACACCATGTGTTTTTTCCATGGTCGAGACTATGTTGACCTCAATCTTTCCAAATGAAATTGGTTTTGACATTACAATATCTCTCTAAGCACGGAATGAGCTAAGGTTATTGTTGGGTTTCGCGGCGCTCAACCCAACCTACGATATTGAGAGGAAATTAGGCGAACGTTTTCCGGAACTCTGATGCCCGACCGACAATTTTTCCCTTTTTGTTCAAGGCCCATTTATGGAAACCTTTGTCGTCGTCCTTCTGCTTCTGTGTGACCGTACGTGTATAAGCATGAATCTTCATCAACTGGTATCCGAGTTTTCGCAGTGCCGTTAGCAATCTGGAAGCAAAGCTCTTGCTGAAAAGCTTTCCCTTGCCTCCGCTGCAGGCATAGAACTTGATGGCCATATCCTGGTCCCTCAAGCCATTTTCATGCAGCCGACTTGCCAGTTCATCCGCCGTGAGCGTCATTCCACCAAACCCTGACTCGATGCTTTTAGCGCCTGCTTCGCAGTGTCCCAGAACATAAAGTTTGTCGGTGCTTTGAACGCCGGATAGAGTTCCGGCTCCAGGAGTGTAGCGGAGCGTTTTAACCTGTTCGAGTATTTCCATTTGGGGCTGAGGCGCGCCCAAAAAGCGCTTGTCCATGCTTGTAGTGTTTTTCTGTTTATAGTTCGTAACACCACATTTCCAGGGAGAATAGAGATAAGTAGTCATTTAGAATGTCCTCCATTGGTTTTTGGGGTTTCATTATCCCCGCCGAACACGGTGCATACCCCATAGTTATTCCTATACAAAACAAATACAGTACGTAGGTTGGGTTGAACTCAGGCTTCACTTCGTGTCGTCCCTCAACCTACGAGGTTTTCAGTACTTACCAGCTCATCAGCTACACTACTTCAAATACAAACCCCTCACCACTCAAAGACACCCTTACTTCCTTAATCTGTTCCCCTGTCGCCATCCTGGACAGCAGCTCTTTTGACATCTCCGGCAGCAACGTATTCGTCAAAATATGATCAACATTTCTGGCACCGCTGTCGACTTCGGTGCAGCGGCTTCCGATGGACTCTATTAATTCCTTACCGTATTTAAAGATAACATTTCTGTTTTCCAGCATTCGCTTTGCAATACGATCAAGCTTGAGCTTGACGATGAGGCGCATGTTCTTGTCGGTAATCGGGAAAAACGGCACGACTTTCAAACGACCCAGAAACGCGGGTTTGAAGCGCTTTAACAGCTCTGGGCGCAGCATTTCCGTCAGGGCAGGCGCATCCGGCATGGTCTCTTCATCAGCGCAGACCTTCATGATCATGTCCGTGCCCAGGTTGGATGTAAGGATGATCAGGGTGTTCTTGAAATCGATTCGCCTGCCTTCCCCGTCTTCCAGCATGCCTTTGTCAAAGACCTGGTAAAAGAGTTCCATCACATCAGAGTGGGCCTTTTCTACTTCATCCAGAAGGACCACACTGTATGGCCTTCTCCTGACCGCTTCGGTCAATACCCCTCCCTCGCCGTAGCCAACATATCCCGGAGGAGATCCTTTCAGGCCTGAAACCGTGTGCGCCTCCTGATATTCCGACATGTTGATGGTGATTATGTTTTCTTCGCCCCCGTACAAAAGCTCGGAAAGCGCCAGGGCTGCTTCGGTCTTGCCGACTCCACTCGGTCCAACAAAGAGAAAGACTGCCGTGGGTTTTGATGGGTCTTCAATACCTGCGTGGGCTGTCTGGATCATCTGAGCTACGGCCTCCAATGCATAATCCTGTCCGATAATCCTTTTTGCTAATAAATCTGCCATGTTAAGGACGGTTTCGATTTCATCGGTCAGCATGCGTCCCGTGGGAATACCAGTCCATCCGGAGATCACCTCTGATATGATTTGAGAATTCACACCAATCTGGACAAGTGGCGAACTTTCTTGCGTCTCGGCAAGTTCCTTTTTCAGTCCTTTCAGAACATCCTGCTTTTCGGATAATGCTTGTTTGTCAGAAGGATCCTTTTCGTGGATTTCCTGTATTTCCTTTTGAACATCAATGACACGATTAGCGATTTCCATTTCCTTTTGCCACTTTTGAGTCAGATCATCGAGACGGGTCTGGGCTGCTTCCTTTTCTGTGGCAAGAGACTGGAGTCGTTCCACGTGCTCATGGCCTATCAGTTCTTCCCTTTGAAGGATCTTCATCTCCCTGTCGATCCGGCCAATATGCCGGGTAGCTTCTTCAACGGCAGAAGGACTTGTATTCAGCCCTATGGCCACCCTGGCGCAAGCTGTGTCCAGAACACTCACGGACTTGTCCGGAAGCTGTCTTCCTGTGAGATAGCGATGGGAAAGGTGGACTGCGTCAAACAAGGCATCATCTGTTATCATGACATTGTGATGATGCTCAAGAAACGGGGCGATTGCCCGCATCATCATCAGGGCCTTTTCCTCTTCCGGTTCTTCGATTTTGACAACCTGAAACCGCCGGGCCAGGGCAGCGTCTTTTTCAAAGTACTTTTTGTATTCAGACCAGGTGGTTGCCGCGATGGTGCGCAACTCACCCCGGGCCAGCGCGGGTTTGAGCATGTTGGCTGCATCCCCGGAGCCTGCAGCGCCTCCAGCGCCTATTAGGGTGTGGGCTTCATCTATGAAGAGAATTATAGGGATAGGGGATGCCTTTACCTCATCAATAACCGATTTTAACCGGTTTTCAAACTCTCCCTTTATGCCTGCCCCAGCCTGCAAAAGACCCAGGTCGAGTGTGTGGATTGCCACGTTTTTTAACGGTGGCGGAATATCTCCCTCCACAATTCTGAGAGCAAATCCTTCTACAACCGCAGTCTTGCCCACACCGGCCTCTCCGGTCAGTATGGGATTATTTTGCCTGCGCCGTATCAGGATATCCACCATCTGTCTGATCTCAAAGTCACGCCCAAGAACCGGGTCTATCTCGCCCTTTCGAGCCCTTTCGGTCAAGTTGATGGTGTACTGGGCCAGGGCCTGTGCCTTTCCGGCCGGCATCTGCCGCCCTGCTGCATCTTCAGCCAGTGCCGGCTTCGCGGCGCCAGTTTCTTCAACGGACCCGGAAGTCAGATCAGTTAAATGCTCTCTTAAGCTCTCCACAGAGATTTTTTTAAAGCTTTCCGAGCTTCCGAATAACATCCTGGCCATTTCATCGTTGCTCATAAGGGAAAGAAGAATGTGTCCTGAGCGGATACTCGGAGCCTGAAAGTCAACAGAGGCAACCAGCCATGCTTCCTGAATCATGCTGGGTATACGTGGAGAGAGAGCAGGAGTTCTGGCGTTGCCTGTTTTAAATCCTTCCATGGTACGTGTGAGATCAGATACCAAACGGGCCTCATTGATCTCAAAGTGCCTGAGTATCTTCTGCATATCAGTGTTTGCTATCTCAAGAAGTTTGATGAGAAAGTGCTCTATGTCTACTTCATAATGGGTTTGAGACAGGCAAAGGCCGGCAGCCGATTCCAGAGCGCTTCGGCAGGTAGTGTTTAATTTTCCTATCAACGATTTTAGATTTGATGCTGGCATGATATTGGCTCCTTATCTTCTTGAAACGTTACATAAGGATCCTCTCCCTGAATTACACCGGGAGTCTTGATCCATGTTGACCAGCCTAACTGCGGAGAGGCTGGAGTTTCCATACCTAATACACAAGGGGGAACTTTTTCGCGTTTTAGAAATAGGCGAATCTCGAATTCATACTCTATTCCAACCATGTATTTGACTAAGGAAAAGATGGAACAGAGCATGTTGCCTGTGGGCATAAAACAAATAAAATCATCATAACTCATTGGCCCCAGGTTGATGCGAAATTTTGTCTGGCTTTCCCGGGCCCAGCTTCCGCAAATAGCGTCGATTCCTATTTGTCCATTGGTTTTGCCGAGTTGAGTCTGATCTTCCAGGTCTAAAGGAAGCATTCGTTCGATAAATTGTTCGACCTCGACATCAGCACCGGAAAAATACTCCACCGCTGCCTCGATAGCAACTGCAGATGGAACCGGCCTCGATAATAAACCGCTGTAAAATATCAGGGACTCCTCTGATAATCCAATTCTTTTGGTGAGTCCGGCTGTCCCCAAACCTGTTAAACTTAGTAAATGTCCGGAAAGTCTGTCTTTGGCTCCAGGAAGATAATTTACAGGAAATCTGTATTTTTTCCAGGCCAGGTAAAAAAGAGAGATAAGACGGTGGTGAAAAATATCATAAAACGCGGTAAGGCTGAAATCTTTCCGGCGGTTCCTCTCCATCGCCAGTTCATTGTGCCAATTCGGCAAAACACCGGATGGACCGATTAACCCCATAAATGCGATTTCCATATTAACCGGTTTTTTCTTATTGCTATGTGTTAAGTTTGAAATATCGCTGGGGGGAAATGAAAAACCGGGTTTCACTGAAAACCGCACTACTTCTTCATCCGGCGAGAGTGTCTGTCCTAACGGCTTTTTGTCGGGAAGAAGAGATTCCAGCAAATCTACAGCCTTAAAAAATGAAAAACCGTAAAATTCCTTAAAAAGACGTTCTCTTAGAGGAGTATTCGATTGCCGTTTCTTGGAGGCCATTTTTTTAACACCTCTTTTTTCTGTATGGTTTTTGCAATCAATTGGGAAAAGGAATTAATGGAAACATATTGTCCTAAAAACCTTTCCAATACAGATGCAAACAGATACAGACCTGTTCCAACAAATTTATCCTCGTCAAATGTTATGGTAACCTGCACCCCGCGGCAAAATGACTGGCCTATTCTTTTTGTGACAGGTTGAGACTGAATAGATACTATGCCGTTTATCTGCTGTCTTGTGGCTGGTGAGTCTTCAAAATCATAAAGCTTGAGGATTTCCTTGAGGGCATCTTCTCCTCCTTGCACAAGAGAAATATAATTGAGGGACAGATGGGATATCAAACGCCATTGCAGGTTCCCGTCCATAAAGGGTCTGCGGGTTGGAGTGGGTTTTATCAAACTCTTTATCTGTGCAACAGGAGCCGTTATTTCCATATCAAAATCGCCTTTATCGTCCCCAAAGGGAAGACGGGCAGGCAAGTCTCGATTAGAGCATGTAATATGGAGAGTTAATATTTCCACCTCCGGATCAATTGATTTGAAGTTCGAGTCTGCAAAGGAAAGATAGACCTCTGTTCCCTCATCCCCTTTCTTACCCGAAGAGCGGCGTTGAATATACCAAAAAGCCATTCGGTCATTGCTATCTTCTTCATCAAGATGGTGTTTTATGGAGTAAAAGGGTTTGAAATCAAACCCTTTTCCCGGAAAAGAATCCGAAGAAGCGGTAACCCTGTCAATACTGAAGACTTCTGTTGCTTCCTGGCTTCTGATATTTGGAATAACATGATATTCGGTCTTTCGTTGTTCAATTCGTACAGGTTCGGCAATACGTTTAAATAAATTGACTACAGGCGCACTGTTGATGCAAAAGGTATCTTTATTGATCACAAGATTCGATTTGGCATTCCTGTTCAGGTATATCCAAATATTAAGAGTGTCATTGAAATTCGGATGTTTAATTTTATCCAGGCCGCCAAGATCAAAGAAAAGGAACTTTTCAGGGAAACAAAAGTATTCAAAAAGGAGAAGAAAGCCAGGAAAAGATCTTTGGGGATAGGGAATCAAATGCTCATCAGGGTTAAATCCAACGGGCTTTATGTCATCTTTGGTTAATGGTATGTTTTTTAGTATCTTTTGTTCTTCACTATTTATCAACTCACATTCAACACAACACACATTGTTGAATAAAAGTTCGTACAGATGAAAGACATGCTGGGCCGGGCCATTTAGGAAAAAACGCAGATCATTCCAGCCAAGATTGGAAAAGCTCAAGTTATTAAAAGTCTTTAATTGAATTAAAATAGCTTGCTGCGCGTCTTTCATCGGTTTTTTGGGATCACAAAGCTCTGCCGAAACAACCTCGACAGGCCAGAGCTTGACAGAATAAGATGTGTCAAACCTGCATTGAATGCCGTTGACTGATTTGGAATAGAGCCTGGTATGTTCAGGTATCAGATGTCCGGACTCGGTAACACTCTGTTTTATTGGTTCAAATCTGACTATGGACATGGAGGGTATTGGATTGATGTAATGAGGGTAAATTATATTAAGCAACGATTCCGTTATTTCAGGAAAATCATCATCAATCTTCTTATGTATGCGTCCGCTAAGAAAGGCAAATGCCTCAATCAAACGTTCAGTATGCGGGTCTTCACATTTATCATGTTCAAGTAGCAGCCGTCCGGCAATCTTGGGGTATTTCCTGGCAAATTCAGCCCCCATTTCGCGGATAAAGGTAAGTTCGCGCTCATAATAACTTAGAAGTTTATCATCCATTGTTTTAAGCTGTTGAGCTGTTAAAAGGAATACCCCCTTGCTACCATTTTTATATATTATATATTCCTTAAAACATCACTATATAAGAGGGCAAACTCTTGACTTATCAATTAGCACGCCGAAGGCGTACCACCAATATTCACTTTTCAATATTCACTTTTCAATTTATCTTGATATAATATACTCACCTTTGTTGACATCAAAATAGGTATCAAAAGTCACCGGTTCTGCTACAGGTTCTATAACCAGCATGCCTTTAATCCTGAACCTGAGATTACGTTTGTTTTGAGCCGTTGTCTCAAGATGTACAGTTACATTTTTTAACCTGGGTTCAAACCGTGAAATCGTTTTTTCAATATCCTGCCGCAGCCGCTGTCTTACGAATGGGCTTCCGGGGTTTTTAGAGGTAAAGTCTTGCAGGCCATATACAAAAAGAGAATCATTAACCTGGCTATATTCAACCGGAAGAATCAATATCTGACGCCTGGTGTTGAGAAGATTTTCCAGATCTCTTATGACCGAGGCCTTGATTTGCCCGATACTGACCAGGCAATACTGGACAGGCTCTCGGGAAATACCTGGTTCGTGATCAATAAGCCTGTCCAGTATAGATGCCCGAAGATTTTGTTGAGTTTGTTTCAACTTGTCAAAACTTATACTTTTGCATTTTTCTCAAGGTCCCAGCCGGCGGCCACATTTCCTCCTCCGCTGCCGTCTGCGCGTTTTTGCTGGGTGTATGTCCACTCAATCTTGCCATAGTTGAAGGATACCTCCTCAAGAGGAAGCGCCTCCCCTCCTTGAGAGGATCCGCCCGGACGGACTGAACTCACGATACAATCACTCAGCTTGTACTCCATGTATTGCACCTTGTCGCCACCTGCCCGGCACAAGGCAAGAACGACCTCTGAAATGTGGGTTCCGTCAGCACATGCCACAGCCAGCTTTGGAGAGGCCTTATCCAGGGTCTTGACAACAGAAAAATCCTGGAAATCAGCCCGTTCCGACGAGGCCCCTCCACCACTGCTGGCCGACGCCGATGCTGTTTGAGATACCCCTGTGCTATAGGAGAGCACCTCTATCTCGTCTGGGTGGGCATCATCCGTACTTTCTCCGGGTATGCCATCTATCAATAAAAATGCATCAAATGCCATGATCTGTTCCCTCCTTCTATTAATTGTTGGTTAATTGTTGGTTTTGCTGCAGATTTGCGCTTAAATTTATAAGTTTTTCTTTTTTTACCAAGCGACTGAACGAAAACCTCAATTTCTTGTAGGTTGGGTTGAGCCCCTCAATTTTGTTGGGTTTCGTGCCTCAACCCAACCTACAAAAATCAATTATTTGGAAGAAATTAATTTATCAGGACAAAACCCAACAAATCAATTCATGGGTTTTCATATTCAGGCAAAAACGGCTTTAAAAGTTAAAATAACAGGTTATTAACTCGCCAACCTTACCATTTTCCTCACAGCTCAACAACTTACCAGCTCAACAACTTATCAACTCAACAACTTATCAGCCAATCCCTACCCCTTTGCAGGAGGAGGCAATTCCGCCACCAACCTTAAGGACACGGTCAGCTCATCCAGTTGGTAATGAGGCTTAAGAAAGGCCACAGCCCGATAAGCCCCGGTTTTACCAGGGATTTCGCTGACATCAACTCTTGCTTCCCGCAAAGGGAATTTAGCCTTGGTTTCCTGCCCAGCATCATCATCCAGAAGAACATAGTTGCTAATCCACCGGTTTAAAAAATCTTCAGCATTCTTGCGGGTCATGAAACTACCGATTTTGTCTCGCATGATCGACTTCAGGTAATGAGCAAATCTCGAGACAGCAAGAATATACTGAAGTTGGGAAGAGAGCCTTGCATTGGCATTGGCAAAATCAGTGTCATATGCTTTAGGTTTATTGGTTGTCTGGGTGCTAAAAAAGGCCGCATAATCGGTCCCCTTGCAATGGACCAAAGGTATAAAACCAAGATCGGCAAACTCCTTTTCCCGCCTGTCTGTAATGGCTATTTCCGTGGGGCACTTGAGCGCCACGTCTCCCTCATCTGTTTTGAATGTGTGGACAGGCAGACCTTCCACAAGGCCGCCGCCTTCCACCCCCCTGATGGCCGCGCACCAGTGGTATTTGGCAAATGCATCCGTCAAACGTGTACCAAGCGCATATGCCGCATTACCCCAAAGATACTTGCTGTGGTCTGTACCATCCACATCCTCTTCGTAGTTAAAGGATTCAACCGGAATATTGGCCTGACCGTAAGGAAGACGCATAAGGACATGGGGAAGGGCTAGCGCCACATACCTGGCATCTTCCGAGTCACGAAATGACTTCCATTTGGCATATTCCACACTCTGGAAAACCTTTGCCATGTCACGAGGACCGCCAAGCTCAGTAAATCTGTCCCAATTAAATAGCTGTGGAGATGCAGCAGAGATAAACGGAGCGTGAGCCGCTGCCGCCACCTGGGAAATTTTTTCGAGAAGGGCTATATCCTGAGGATGGTTACTGAACTCATAATCACCCATCAAAGCGCCATAGGATGCGCCGCCGAACATACCGAACTCTTCTTCATAGATCTTTTTGAAAAGCGATGACTGATCGAATTCGCTGGCCTTTTCCATGTCCTTGAGAAGGTCCTTCTTGGAGACATTCATCACCCTGATTTTTAATCTCTCTCCTGTTTCACTCTGATGCACAAGATAGTGCAACCCTCTCCAGGAGGCCTCAAGCTTTTGAAGCTCAGGATTGTGCATGACTTCATTGAGCTGCATGGAAATCAGTTTATCGATTTGGCTGATCCTGGCATTGATCATGACCTCTGTGTCTTTTGATATGACCATGGTCCCTTCCATGATCTGACTGACAAACTCACCAATGACATCTCTGGCCCATTCTCTTTGACTCTCATCACGCGCCATCCGGCCGTCTTCTAAGATCTGATCTAAAACGCTCTTTTCTTCTTGAACTTCTTCAGCCTGAGCAGACTCCGGTTGGACTTGTTTTTCATTTTCAGCCATGGAACTTCTCCTCTATTCTTTGTCTTTTTCTTCTGGTTTTTCTACACCGACCTCGTCCCCGAGTTTTTGTAAGGAGTCAGTGCCTGCAATGACACCTTGAAGCAGTTCATCCAGCTTGTCATTACCGTCTAATTTATTGAGCAGATCGGAAAGTTTCTGTCTTGCCTCCACCATTTTTCGCACGGGTGTTATTTGATTTGCCACTTGTTCCGGATGAAAATCGTCCATAGATTTAAAACGAAGTTCCACCGCAATCTTGGTGTCTTCATCCGTCAGTTTGTTATCTACTTTGAATGCCAGCCTCGGTTTCATCCCCTCAAGCACATTGTTGAAATTATCCCGATCTATTTCAACAAATTTTCTATCTTTAAGCTTTGGAAGCGGTTCATCCGGCTTGCCGGATAAATCGCTCAATACCCCGATAACAAACGGGATCTCCTTCATCTCAATAGCATCGCCGATTTCCACATCATAGGTTATCTGTACTCTTGGCGATCTCACTCTGTCAAGTGTGTGTTGTAAACTCTCTTTGGCCATAGTCTATCCTCCTTTCCGTTAACTTCTGTAACTCATCGCCTTTGTAACATCTGTGGTGCAGAGCCTCTGCAACAGCGCCCTTGCTCTGCCAATATCCTCATCTGTCGGTTCTCCAGTTGTCAAACACTTATAAAGGGTATCGAGTACATCCGCAATCCATACAGGGGATTCCCAGCGTTCTAATTGCAACTCCTCAATTAATGTGTTCAACTTTTCCGCAATCGGTCTGGCCAGATCCGGTCTCTCGGCCTTCAGGCAAAGCTTGGCCATGAGGAGCTGGTAGCGATTCTTTTCTCTCACGGATGGCGCGCTGCAAAAAGCTCCAAAGAGCTGCTCCAGAGCTTTTTTCATGCCGGCGGTCTTTAATGTCGCAAGTGCGTTTTCCCACATAGCCTTTTCCGGAGAGCCCGAATCTGAAAACCCACTTGGCAAAGATGGTACAGCGGTAATTTGTGCATTTTCTTCGGATGATGACAATGCTTGGGATTCTTCTTCCTTGCTTTTGTTTTCTTCTAAGGGTATGGCCGCAACCTCGTCTGTTTGTGCTTCAGGTTCAGGCTCAGCGTCAGGCTCACTCTCTTTTTTCTCTTTGATCATTTTTTGTATGACCCTTTCACAATCATCAAGTGTCTCTCTAATTTCAGCCAGCCTGGGGGCTTCCGAGCCGAATTTATCATCTACTGTCTCATCAAGTTTCTTGAACTCTTCCTGGCACATAACCAGGCTTTCAGCAAGGAATTCGTAAAATGCTCTTGATGAGAGGGCAATGGCAGAATCAAAATCCTCGGCAGTCAATTTCCCTTCGGCTATTAATTCATTACGAGCTTTCTTTTTATTCTCATCCACATCTCCGTATCTGTTACGCGTATCGGCTTCAAAACCTACCTGACGTGACTCCTGCCATTTTAACCATGAATAACCGGGAGTTGTACTACTATCTGTAATTGAAACCTGTTTTATGCATGGCCAGAGTTTATCGTTCACAAATTCAATGGGAGCAACCCTGAAATCAATGTCCCCATCTTCAAGTTCAGGATAAAGATGCTCCCAATAATCTTTCAAGAGGCCGGTAAGTATTTTGAGACCTGTAGCAAGTCCGTCGAAACCTTCGGTTTTGATTAATGCTTCAGTAAGCCACGCGGCTATCTGCAAGTCTTTGGTTTTATTGATAAGCGCGTCAACAGCGGTAGCAATTACCGTATCCCAGTCCGAGGTCTTGATTTCACGCTGCCAATCCCCACGATCAAGAAGGTCATCGGCTCTCCGCGCTTCCTTAATCTGATCATAGGCAGGGCTGTAGCGAAGGTCCTCACCCGCCGGGTTATCGCCTGGAATCGGAGCCAATATGGCTTCTATGTTAATCTCTTGTTTCATCAGATATTTTGTAGGTTAAATAAAGCCTCCCGGATTTCCAGGATGCTCATGTCATCTTCACCGACCTGAAAGACATGTTGGCCGATGCCTTTTGTAAACTGCCCTCCAAGAGAGATCCAGCCAGTCATTCTGCCAAGTTTCATCCTGTCATCCTCATGGAGAAATGAATTTGGATAGAGCACAGGAAGATAACAGTTTATAGTCAGTCCGTCCCATGTGGTTATCCGGGCTGTAATCCAGAGGAGATCAAAAAGCGTCTTGGGCGCCGAAACAACAAGTTCTCTAATTGCCTCAAAAGGTATCCATACATACCGCTCATGGACAATCGCTTCGAGGAAAAAGGACAGAAAAGTGTCCGTGTCCTTAAAACCGGTAAAGCTCTTTCCATTCACTGTCCCGGATATGACGGGGCGTTGCGCCTCTGCTTGATCTAAAAGCGCCTTTGCCTCATCTATATTTTGTTCACCTATCTTTGTCTGGGCCGCGTAGTACATTTCAAGGTAGGATGGAGTTTCCGGCAGGAATGAAGGGCGACGTTTCAGCTTGCAGACTTCAATACGTTCTCTCTCCGCATGGATCAAGTTTTTGTACACCTGGACTGCTACATCGGCAGCTACATCCTGGGCGCCAATCGCATCAAGATGCCGCTCAGCCTTGTCCCACTCACCGTAAAAAGCGAGAACTTGAAACAGAAGTGTTCGCCTTCCGCTATCACCAGGTTTCGCCTTGACTTCCTCAGTGAGCTGCTCGCGGGCATCTGAAAGCCTGCCTGCTTTAATAAGATCTTGTGAGTTCATGACGCATAAAACCTCTTATATTTTATATTTTTATATCATAATCATTTTATGATTGCAATTAAATTAGCGCACTTTGGGCGAGCTGATAAGCTCGTCCGAAGTGCGCTAATCTTTAACCCTTTAATTCTCTCTGGTAATCGCAAGAAAAGAGGCAAAGCCGGCAAACTTCCCTTTTTAAATCGATGGAATCCTCTCTCTACCAACCACATCACCTGTGCTTAACAATCAAAACTTTTTTGTTAAAAATATTTCTGATTGTTGAATATGCTGTTTCTTTATCAAGCTTATCAGTTCATAATTTGAGAAATCCGAGCATAGTAGTTGATAATGAAGTCGAGTTCTTCGTCTGTGAAACTCCAATATTTTACAAAAAATATTACATGAACCTATGTATTTAATATCGTTTTTTTTGCTGACAACAATTTTTATTGTTAATTTTATTAAAAGGTAACAGTTTGAATTCATAAATATTACTGTATTTTTTTTGGAAGTTTTTATTACTTTTTATTACTTTTTAGCAAAACCCACTGGGGGAGCTTGCGTGAACCTGTATTCTTGATTTGATTCATTTTAACCGATAATTCATAAAGCAAATTGTTAATTTTCGTCTTTTTTTGTTTTTTTGCTGAGCACTTCAGGTAGTTTGGGTAATAACAATTCATCAATATCCTGTCTTTTTACCGGCTCGTGCTCCTGGTTGAGAGCAAGAATCATATCCTGATAATATTTTTTATCAAAGCCCCTATCCCTGATATGCCGTGCTTTCATGCCCGTGGTAGCAGCAATTCTCGCTGCTACAAAAAGGTTAGGGTAACGGCCTTCTATAAGTCCCTGTTTTTTCAAGCGTGAATGTTCATCTTTATTGATTCGAACCCGCTTTTGAACTTTGTCTAGCAAAATAACCGACCATATATCCAAATCGGCATTTTCAATCAAAAACCGTGAATATTTTTCATCAA
>Ga0255432_1107_pt1 | contig 13935 bp, 10 predicted proteins | sample ANMaggSeSYBR02I6_FD_182656 | JGI IMG/M metagenome (GOLD analysis project Ga0255432, IMG submission 182656) | Sediment cell enrichment communities from methane seep in Santa Monica Basin, California, United Staets - ANME aggregate JGI... | ecosystem: Environmental > Aquatic > Marine > Cold seeps >...
ATATTACTCTTGACGCCCGACTAAGTTGGAGACCGCACAAAAACATTGAACTATCTATCGTGGGCCAAAATCTGTTAGATAGCAACCACCCTGAATTCCAGCCTGAGTTGATCAACACTTTTCCTTCCGAGGTTGAACGGAGCGTTTACGGAAAAATTACATGGAGCTTTTAATGAACCGTTACCTCAGGCTACTCGCCATAACAGTAGTATTTGTTGTGGCGAGCCTTGCACCGAACGTGCAGGCAAAAGATCACATGTCCCGCGAGCATCTGATCAAGGCGGCATTCCTATATCGCATTGCCAAATTCGTTGAATGGCCTGCTGAAGCATTCGCAGAGACCCACGCTCTAACTATAGGTATTCTCGGCGAGGAACCGTTGGACGCGGCTCTGAATGCGATCAAAGACAAAAGCGTAAAAGGAAGGGAAGTGGTGATCAAGCGATTCGCACAAATTGAGGATTTGCAAAAGTGCCATATCCTCTTCATCAGTACGTCAAAAAGAAAATATCTGCCACAGATCTTTGATGCCCTGAAGGGTTTGCATGTGTTATCGGTTGGCGAAATGAAAAACTTTGTCGAGGTTGGGGGAATTATTAATTTCGTCACCGTAAAAAAGAAGATCGGGATGGAAATAAATATTGACACAGCCCAAAAGGCCGGACTGAAAATAAGCTCCATGCTTCTCGGCGTGAGCAAGATTATTAGGGACAATTCTATAGAAGGAGACGATTAATGCGCAGCTTTCGTGACATCTCAATCAGGCGCAAGCTTACAGCGATGATGATGCTGACAAGCCTTATTGTGTTGCTGCTCGCTGTGGTATCGTTTGGCACAAATGATTTGGTGACGTTCCGGCGGGCAATGATAAAAAACCTGTCGATGTTGGCAGAAGTCATCGGATCCAACAGCATAGGCGCACTCTCTTTCAATGATAAGGATTTTGCCGAAAATGTCCTCGCAGCAATAGATGCCAATCCCCACGTCATCTTTGCTTGCATCTACAACAAGGAAGGTGATTTGTTCGCCAAATACTTCAATGACAAAGTTGACAATGACATCTCATCACCTCAACGCGAATGTTACCACCAGGTGGAACCAGTCAAAGTGACAGGTCCTGGCCACTATTTGCGGAAGGACTACCTTGAAGTGTTCAATCGTATTGTTTTCGATGGCGAAACCATTGGCACGATTTTCATACGGTCTGATTTGCAGGCGTTTTATTCGCGTTTGATGTTGTACCTCAGCGTTGGAGGTATCGTCATGCTGATATCCCTATTTGTGGCCTACCTGCTCTCAATAGGATTCCAGCGCTCAATCTCTACACCCATATTATACCTTGCCCAGAGGATGAAACTCGTTACAAAGGAGAAAAATTACACGATCAGGGCGGAAAAAAAGACTCGTGACGAAGTGGGGGGCCTCATTGACGGGTTCAATCAGATGTTGGCAACAATCCAGGCACGCGACCAGGAACTCGAACAACACCGTGAGCGCCTTGAAGAGCAGGTGGCCATGCGTACCGCCGAACTTTCAAAGGCAAACCAGAAACTGGAGCAGGCATTTGCCGAATTGCAGAAGGCCAAGTCTGATACCGAAGATGTGAATCTAAAGCTGATGGACAACAACAAAAAGCTTGAAGAAGCCATCGGCAAAGCCAAAGAGGCGGCCATGCAAGCGGAGATGGCAAACAAGGCCAAGAGCGAATTCCTGGCCAACATGAGCCACGAGATCCGCACGCCCATGAACGGGGTGATCGGTTATACCGACATACTGTTAGATACCGATCTGAATACTGAGCAAATCGATTATGCCGAGACTATTAAACAAAGCGGCGAAGGTCTCCTTTCACTGCTCAACGATATACTTGATTTTTCCAAGATCGAAGCAGGTCAATTAGAGTTTGAAAACATTGAATTCGACCCGGAACTCATAGCCTATGAGGTTTGTGAAGTGATTCGCCCCAAGCTAACAAAGAAGCCCATCGAGATACTCTATCGTATTGGCGATAAAGTCCCCGCTTATGTAAGGGGAGACCCGGCGCGGTTTCGGCAGGTGTTATTGAACATCATGGGGAATGCTGCCAAGTTTACTGAATCCGGTGAAATAGAGCTGTCCCTTGATATTGGGCAGGAACAGGACAATCGGATAGAGCTTTGCGCGAGTGTGCGTGATACGGGAATCGGTATTCCAAAAGATAAATTGGGCGCTGTATTTGAAGCCTTTCAACAGGTCGATGGTTCCACGACCAGAAAGTACGGCGGCACCGGTCTGGGACTTTCTATATGCAAGAGAATTGCAGAAAGCATGGGTGGTAATGTGCGGGCAGAAAGCCCGGCTCAATCCCAACCTGGTACAGGAAGTATTTTTTACTTCACCGCCTGGTTTGAAAAAGCTGAAGAAAAACAGGCAAAGAGAATTACCCATGTATCGCTTTCCGGCAAGAAGGTGCTCATTGTTGATGATAACCAGACCAACCTGGACATATTAACGCTCATTTTAAAGCAGCCAGGGATGCAGGTCGTTGCCCTGGGAGATGGCGCTGAAGTTATGCCAACCTTAAAGATGACCATGGGAACAGGGAATTCTTTTGACCTTTGCATCATTGACATCCAAATGCCAGACATAAACGGATATAAAGTAGCACAGACAATCCGAAGCCATGAAAAAGAGCGTTTGTCGCAACCGGCAAGTCGCATCGCCCTGCTTGCTCTATCTTCTTTGATGAAGGGTGATGCCAAAAGATGTAATGAAGCAGGATTTGATGGTTTTCTGAGCAAGCCGGTTCACAGAGAAAAGCTATACCGGATTCTGGAGAGATTATTGGGAAAGAAACCGGCTTATGAGGAAAAGAATGAAGCAACTGAAAAAAAGATCGTGACCCAGTACTCAGTTCGGGAGGAGATGAAGCATTCTGTGCGTATCCTTCTGGCCGAGGATAACATGGTCAACCAGAAGCTGGCACAGATGATCCTCACAAAGGCCGGGTATCATGTGGAGGCAGCCAATAATGGCAAGGAGGCAGTTGAAAAGTACACGCAATCTCCCGAAGATTTTGACCTGATCTTCATGGACATCCAGATGCCGGAGATGAACGGGATGGAAGCAACAAAAGCAATCCGAAGATATGAAGAACAGCTCAAGGCTGAAAGCTCAAAGCTCAAAGCAAAAGATGGAGTTTCTTCCGAAGAACTTTCAGCTTTGAGCTTTCAGCATTCAGCAATATCGGAACATGTTCCGATCATTGCCCTGACCGCCAATGCAATGAAGGGTGACAGGGAAACATATCTTGAAGCCGGCATGGATGATTACATCACAAAACCTATCAAAAGGGAGCTCGTGTTTGAGAGTATTGAGAAGTGGGTTTTTCGCAAAGAGGAGTTGATTAAAGCAAAGACAGACCACGCAGAATTTCGGTGAGTTTGGGATCATCTTGGGCGTATTCTCTTAAAGCTTTCAGTTGTCTTGATAAAAGAGAACCTTCCGTATGACACAAATCAAGATCTTTGATAATATCTCGTTCTAAGCTGTCAAGCCGGTCAACTACTGGTTTAAGCATTGTGCGGCGGTCCCAGGCGATGTAGGCAAACAGGGCAAGAATTAAAGCTACCATTGTACTGAATAAAGTAAGCATGATAGCATTCATATCATCCATTCTTTTGCCAAGCGCTTCCTGCCCGTATTTTATTTCAGAACGAAGCGCTTCCTGCCCGTATTTTATTTCAGAACGAAGCGCTTCCTGCCCTGCCTCTAATCCTGCAAGTTTTTCTATGATTTCACGATCTGATATACGTGGCGCGACTTCAACTGCCAGGATAGAGACTGGTAGAGAAAGTATAAAGAAAAAAAGTATAAAGAAAATTATTCGTTTCATAATTTAAAAATACTTTGTTTTATCTTGAAAATCAAGTTTAAAAAATTAAGTTGTTTCTTTTTTTCCCATAGCCTAAAAAACTTAATGAGATAATCAAGGTTTGACGCCAGAAACTACCGCCCGAGCGACCCTAAAAGGTTTGACCATTCCGGCGAGAATGTTGAACGGCAGAGTAAAGCGTTTTTTTGAACATCGAACATCCAACATCGAACGTTGAACATCGAATGATGAAATCGCTTCGCTCCGCCATTTTGTCCCTATAGCAATTCCGCAATCAAGAGTAGAGGCGGGTTTCAAACCCGCCCCTACTGGCTGGCGGGCTGTCCCGCCTTACGTTGGTAGCCGTTTTCGACTTATGCTTAAAGGGCAGGGTTAGTGGTATAATACGAACGATTTAAGACGCTCATAAGCCTGAACATAGACCCACCGTATTCAAGCTTTGCCCGATCATCCGATCATTTCCCAACGGCTACGGTCTTCCAGCATCCTTTCAACTCTCAGCAGCAATATTACTTTTTGGATCGGTTTTTTGATATAATCCATGGCTCCCAGTTTAAATCCCATTGCCTCGTCTTCAGGATCGGTTCTGGATGTCATAAATATCACAGGCGCTTTAATTCCTTTTTGACCCATCATCTCAAGCAATTTAAACCCATCCAGGTTAGGCATATTTATATCAGAGAGAATAAGATCAAACTCTTCCTTGCCAAGACAAAGAAGAGCTTCTATGCCGTCCCCTGCAATGGCAACCCTGTAACCGCGGCTTTCAAGTAAATGGGCAATAAGCTTTTGCGTCAGACTGTCATCCTCAACAATTAGGATTAACGGTGGTTCTTTTTTTGCTTTTGCTGAAGCAGCTTCCGGAATAACAGTTTCAGGCGGTGCAATCTTTTTCAAAGCCGGTTTTCTAAAATCTATCTCTTCTATCAGAAGCTTATCGTAAATATCTTTTGGAGAAAAAAAATAATTTCTCATCTTTTCAAGCGCATGATCGGTTATCAGGTGGTCTCCTCTTGAGTGTGTAAAAGCTCTTATCTTTGCAATAGAAATACACGCGCGAACCATTTCAGAAATTTGCGGGTCAAAGGAGAGAATTTCATACAACCCTTCACGTCCATAATAGCCTGTGTTATTGCATTTTGGGCAACCAACAGGATGTGCGACCATAGATGGGATATTGTCTGTAAACGGCGACAGCATTTCCGCCTCTTTCTGTGAAATCGGAACTATCTCTTTGCAATGCCGGCAGAGCTTTTTTAGCAATGTCTGGGCAACAACGGCAAGAATGGTATCTGCCATTATCCTCCGGTCAATTCCTAATCTTTCAAGACGGAAAATAGCGGTGGTGGCATTTGATGTATGCAGAGTCGTAATGGTCAGATGTCCCGTGCTTGCAAAGTCAATACCCATTTTTGCAGAATAGTTATCCCTTACTTCTCCCATGTAGAGTATGTCAGGATCCTGCCTGACCGATGCCTTTAAAAGAGCATCAAATGTAACGCCCGCTTTTTCATTTACCTGTTGTTGATTGGCCAGGGGTATGCGGTATTCCACAGGATCTTCAATAGACATGAGGCTCCGGATCTGGATATCTATTTTGCTTAAGAGACTGTAAATTGTTGTGGTCTTTCCTGACCCTGTGCCGCCCACTATAAGAATCAGCCCTGCTTTTCGGTTGGCGCAGGCGATCAAGGTATTAACCTGTTTCTCTGTCATGCCAAGTTCGGTTAAGTCTTTTGGCTTGGCGTATGGCTCGAGCATTCGCATAACAAGACTTTCCCCGTCAGGAGTGGAAGTGGTGGATATTCTGAAGTTGAAAGTTCTTTCATCTATGATTACCGCAAATGTTCCGTCCTGGGGCTTCTTTCTTTCCGCTATATCAAGACCTCCGATTACCTTGTAGCGAGATATGAGTTTAATTCCTGTGTTCTTCTTTATAGTGACAATGTCTTTTAAATCCCCATCAACCCGGAACCGAACCACAGTGTCAACCTCCTTGGGTTCTATATGGATATCACTGGCTCTTTCTTTTACTGCCCTGTCAAGAAGGATATTGGAAATATGGATAACCGATTTTTTTTTGGTCTCCGATTTTAAAACAAGTCCTGCAGCTTTCCTTTTCTCTTTTATCGGAAAAATCGTTTTGGACTCCACTGGTTCATCATGTTTGAACAACGAATCAATATTGCCTGGTTGCGTTATCATGAGTTCGAATTTCTTGTCGATACCCGACGATCTCATCAAATTGTCCATGAGATCCCAATCAAAAGGGTTGCTGAGCACAAAGCCCTCTTTTCCGGATGCATTGCTCACAGGTACAACATGGTTTGACCTGCAATATGTCGCTGGAAGCACTCCCAGCCGGATATGATCAGTATTGATCTTGGAAAGATAGGGAACCTTTAGAAACTTTGCTATAAGTTGAGCTATTTTGCTCTTGCTGATTTCTACGGCTTTGGATATCAAATAGATCTTTTGTGGAGGAATGCTTGAAAATTTATACCATTTTTCAGGTTCTAAGGCTATTTGAGTAAAGAGAAATTCCTTGAATTGAAGAAATTCAGACGGCAGCAGCTTTTCGCGCCATCCCCTGTCATTTTTCCGCAGTTCTTTCCATTGTGTATCTGTTTTTATATGTTTGTGGACTTTTTGCAGGAAGTCATCTTTTTTGATTGGTTTCACGAGGTAGTCTGTTGCGCCAACGGAAAATGCCCTGGCTTTGTCCTGTTCTTTTCCAAGCCCTGTGACAAATATTACAGGGATATAAGAAGTTTCATTATTTTCCTGCAGTTTCGAACAGACCTGATACCCGTCCATTTCCGGCATCATAATGTCTAACAGGATGATATCCGGCCTTGTCTTTTTGACCTTCTCAATGGCATCCCTGCCGCTTCCTGCGGTTATTACATCACAGCCTGTGTTTATGATCAGCCGATCCAGAAGCTTCAGCGTTATCTCATCGTCGTCAATACACATAATCAAAGGCTTTATCCGGTTATTCTTCATATACTATTACCCTGTTTCTTCCCGCATCCTTGGCCTTGTAAAGGGCGCTGTCCGCCCTTTCTATCATGTTTTCCAGAAGATGAATCGTATCCTTTTTTTCCCCTTCCGGAATGGCGCTTGTTATGCCGAGGCTTATGGTTATATCCAGCTTGTTGTCGCCTATTTGAAAGGGCTTGCTGGAGATTGAGTCGCGGATTCTCTCCGCAATTTCTTTTCTGGATTCGGCCTCTGCCACCGGCACTCCGACGAGAAATTCCTCTCCGCCGTATCTGCCGATGATATCATATGGCCTCAGTTTCTCGCTTATCCTGTCCGCGATTTCTAACAGTACTCTGTCCCCTGCAGTGTGCCCGAGAGCGTCGTTTACCCTTTTAAAGTAGTCAATGTCTATTATGATCAGGGAGTAGTGGTTTCTTTCACGGGACGCGCGGTATATTTCATTTTCAAGACGTCTGAAAAGTTCTCTTCTGTTCAGAAGTCCGGTAAGAGGATCCGTAATGGCCAGGGCATGCAGCTTCCTGTTTGCCTCGTTCAGCTTGCGTTGAAGGACCGCAATTCTTCCGCCCACCCTGATGCGGGAGACAAGCTCTTCCCTGATAAAGGGTTTTGTCATGTAATCGTCGCCGCCTGATTCAAGCCCCTCAACAATATCTTTTATATCCCGCTTTGATGTCAGAAACATGATATAGATGTAATGCATGACAGGGGTCTTTCTTATCCGCCGGCAGAGTTCAATGCCGTCTATCTTCGGCATCATCCAGTCAAGAAGAGCAATGTAGATATTGTCCTTTTCTTTTTGAAATATACTCCACCCCTCGTGCCCGTCCTCTGCCTCCAGGACTTCGTACCCCTCGTTTTCCACTATCTTTTTTATGAGCAGGCGTGTACTCAGATCGTCTTCTACAACGAGAGCTTTCATTTTTCCTCCCACCCGGGTTTTGAGACAAAATTCTTAAACCTTTCAAACTCCTCTTCAAGCTGTTCAAAGCTCTTATTCGCTCCGTCCATGTTTTTTGCCTTACCCATCTTCTCGATTTCCCAGGAAAGCTCATATACGCGGGTCAGCCCCAGGTTGCCCGAAGATCCCTTCAGGGAGTGTGCAGTCTCATCAATGGCCTTGAAATTCTTTTCCTTTATGGCCCGGGAGATCCCTGCCAGTTTTTCAGGACAATCAGTCTTGAATATTTCTATTAGCTCCTTTAGAAATTCCATATCCCCATCGGTTATTTTCCGTGCATAATCCATGTCAAACACTGGTGCAATGTTGTCCATACGGGTTTATCTCCTTTCTGTTTTTGTAAAAGTTTAGGGTTGCCTGGTTCCCATGCTCCAGCGTGGGAATGAGAAATTATACCCTGTTTATTGCAGAGGCCATATATCCTGCGCCAAATCCATTGTCTATATTCACAACAGCAATATTTGAACTGCAACTATTCAACATGGCAAAAAGAGCTGTCAAGCCACCAAGATTTACACCATAACCTATACTTGTCGGAACCGCTATAACCGGTTTGCTAACCATGCCTGCAACAACACTTGGAAGTGCCCCCTCCATACCAGCAACAACTACAAGTACAGTAGCTTTATCTATTGATTCTTTATGATCAAATAACCTGTGGATGCCTGCAACTCCAACATCAAAAATTGATTCAATATTGTTTCCCATATACTTTGCTGTAAGACAAGCTTCTTTTGCAACAGGTATGTCTGATGTGCCTGCTGAAAGTACGACAATAGTTCCTTTACCTTGCATGGCTATCTCATGTTTTTTCCACACAGCCATGTTAGCATCTGCATGATATTCAATATCCGGAAAATGCGAGGTCACTTTTTCTGCATTATGCTTATTGATACGCGTAATTAATACGATATTTTCCTGCATCATCATTTTTTCCAATATGCCGATAATCTGGTCTGATGTTTTTCCCTGTCCGAATATGACTTCGGGAAAGCCCTTGCGTAGTGAGCGGTGATGGTCTATATGTGCATATTCAATGTCCTCAAACGACAGGTGTTTAAGAGACACTATTGCATCGTCAACAGTTGTCTTTCCTGATGCAACAGAAGTAAGGATTTTATCTAAAAAATTTAGATTCATTGTTTTTATACCTTAATTTAATAGTATAGAAATTTCCATTTTATGCCTAATGAATTCGGCAATATAGGACATATGAGTAAAAAGTGCCTAAAGTGAGCTAAAGTGCCTAAAATGCCTAAAGTTATGGTACGCCTTCGGCGTGCTATATATTTTCAGTGCTTGATTATAACTTCAGCCGGAAATAATGTGAGCAAGGTTGTATGGTAAAAAAATTAAAATTGGCAGCGCCAAAGGCGTATTCCTTAACTTTAGGCACTTTAATATATTTTAGCTCACTTTAGGCACTTATGTTCGCACCGAAGGTGCGCTAATTTAAATCCTGAATATCTTGTAAATCCTGTCCAAAAAATAATATTTAAAAGCGCTAACGTGTTATAGATAAACAAAATTATAATTAACGGTCAATAAAATCCTGATATGGAGTGAATAAAGTTTATGAAGATAGTAGTAATTATTCCTTCGAGATATGGTTCAACACGATTTGAAGGCAAGCCTCTTGCCCTTATTGCCGGAAAACCCATGATAAATCGTGTATATGAAATGGCAAGTAAAGCAGAAAGCATAACAGATGTAATTGTTGCCACAGATGATCAGCGCATTTTCAATACTGTAAAGGATTTTGGCGGCAATGCCGTCATGACTTCAAAAGAAAATAGATCCGGCACTGACAGAGTTGCAGAGGCCGCTGAGCTTATTGGTCTTAACCTGGATGATATTATTGTGAATGTCCAGGGGGATCAGCCCCTTCTTGCCCCCCGATGTATTGACGATCTGGTAAAACCCTTTTTTACAATTCCGGATCTTGAGATGAGCACACTTGCTTTTAAGATTATTAATAAAGATGAAATAACAAATCCAAAGGATGTTAAAGTTACATTTGACGACAAGGGCTTTGCTCTGTATTTTTCCAGATCGCCAATACCTTTTTGTCGTGATTCATCAACCAGCTATGATAGTTATAAGCATTTAGGTATTTATGCTTATAACAGACAATTTTTAGAGGTATTCAGAAAACTTCCATATGGAAACCTGGAAGTCATAGAGAAATTAGAACAGCTCAGGGCAATTGAGCATGGTCATAAAATCATGGTGGTTGTAACTCCTTATGATTCACCTGAAGTGGATCTTCCTGAGGATATTGAAAGAATAGAAAAGATTATTAAGAAAAGTTCATAATCTGATATCATCGTAAAAATCGGCTACCAACATAAAGCGGGACACTTTCCGCCATTTTGTCCCTATAGCAATTCCGCAATCAAGAGTAGAGGCGGGTTTCAAACCCGCCCCTACTGGCTGGCGGGCTGTCCCGCCTTACGTTGGTAGCCTAAAAATCATTCCAATCGGGATTTTTTTCCTCTATCAATCGTATCTTCCAAGCTCTTCGCCATTTCTTCATTTGTTTTTCTCTTGTAATAGCGTTTTCTGCATTATAATGCGTTTCGTAATACACAAGCCTGTCCACATTATATTTGTTGGTAAAACATTGAACCATTTTATTTTTGTGTTGCCATATCCTTTGCACAAGATCCGAGGTTACACATATGTATAGTGTTCCGTTGCGCTTGTTTGCCAGTATATAAACATAGAATTGTTTACCCATCGTATTATTGTATGGATTCCCGCCTTCGCGGGAATGACAATCTCGTCTAATTACCCGTCATTCCCGCGAAAGCGGGAATCCCTGCTCCCTAACCTGCTCATTGAATATCCTGCTCAATAATTTCCCCAGGTTCTGTGATTGTGCTTTCAGTTGCGGTTTTTGGTTGTACCTGAGTTGCCGGCATGGAGATAATTTTCTTTTCAATATTTCTTTTTAATTGATTTAGTCTCAGGTCATAAAGTTTTTGTTCATTTTTCAGTGCGGAATCAAGTGTTTTTTTGTTTACTGTTACTGCCGACAGCTTTGAAATATCAGATTTCAGTTTATTTAGTTCAATAGATATTTTATCCGCAGTTTTAGACAGGTTCGCCAGTTTATTATTAAATTTAGTGTCAAAGGCCTTTAGTTCAGATGAGACATTTTTCAGGTCATTGCTGATAGATGAAGATTTTTTTTCGATTTTAGATATTGAATTGTTAAACCCTTTATTGTCGGTTTTTCTGGCAGACCTTATGTATTTTATTGCAGTTGTTGCTTCGTTTAATTTTGTCTGTAAGGAAGAAGTATGATTTTCGATTTTGGAAAACGAATCCTCGAGTTGTTTATATTTTGAGGTTAAGTCGGATAATTTTTCTTCCAGATCCTTTGAAAGATTCTTAACTTCCGTGGTTCCGGTATCGTGAACCGTTGCTACTCTCTTTTTTATATCAAGATATGCTAAAAAAATTATAACACCTATAAGACATGGTATTAAAATTGAAATAAAAGTGATTCTATTACTTAGTTTTTTTATACGTGTATTTTCCATTTCCTCCTGGAACCGGTGCTCCTGGCTTTCATCATCAATACCAATCTTAAAGTCTGATGTATCCTTTTCTTCCATTTATATACTCCTTAATTTCACAATCCAAACCCCTGAACCCTGAACCCTTATTCCCATTCTATTGTGCTTGGTGGCTTTGAACTGATGTCATAGACAACTCTGTTTACTCCTTTGACCTCATTTATAATTCTGTTTGAGATATTTCCAAGAAGCTTATGAGGTAATTTTGCCCAGTCTGCTGTCATTGCATCCTTGCTGGTAACTGCACGGATAGCTGCAATGTTTTCGTATGTTCGCTTGTCGCCCATTATGCCTACACTTTTTACAGGTAGAAGAACAGCAAATGACTGCCATAATTTTTTATAGTAGCCATTATTTTTTATCTCTTCAAGTAAAATAGCATCTATTTCTCTTAATATTGAAAGTCGCCGGCCTGTTACTTCTCCAATTATTCTGATAGCAAGACCAGGGCCGGGAAATGGTTGCCTCCAGATAAATTCTTCGTGAAGTCCTAATTCTTTGCCTAACAGGCGGACCTCATCCTTAAAAAGGTATTTTAACGGCTCAATAAGTTTTAGTTTCATTTTTTTCGGCAGACCGCCTACATTGTGATGAGATTTTATGATAGATGAGGGCCCGCCAAAAGCAGATATGGATTCAATAACATCAGGGTAAAGCGTTCCCTGGGCCAGGTAGTCAACATCCTTTATTTTATGGGCTTCAGCTTCAAATACATCCATAAATATTTTGCCGATTATTTTTCGCTTTTTTTCAGGATCAGTTATACCAGCCAATGCTTTTAAAAACTTGCTTTTTGCATTAATAAACCTGATGCTGATTTTAAGATGTTGTTTAAGATTTTTTTTCAGTTTATCTGCTTCATTCTTTCTAAGAAGACCATTGTCAACAAATATACACGTAAGATTTTTTCCTATTGCCTTGTGTATAAGCAAGGCAGTTACACAGGAATCCACTCCGCCGCTTAAACCAAGAATAACTTTTTCTGCTTTTATCGTTTCTTTAATTTGTAATATTGAGTCCCTGGCAAATGATTTCATGGTCCATGAGCGTTTACAGCCGCATATATCAAAAAGAAAATTGCGGAGAATAGTCTTGCCCTTTTGTGTGTGTTGAACCTCAGGATGGAACTGGACTCCATAATAATTTTTATTTTTATTAACAGTTGCCGCTATCTCTGTATTTTTTGTAGAAGCTGTTATCTTAAATCCCTCGGGCAGCTTAAGTATAGAATCACCGTGACTCATCCAGCATTTAGTTGTTTTATCTACATTTTTGAATAGACTTTTTTGAGTTTTAATTTTAAGTTCAGCAAAGCCATATTCGCGTTTTTTTGTCTTTTTTACAGTTCCGCCCAGGGAATGTATCATAAACTGCATTCCATAACATATCCCAAGCACAGGTATGCCAAGATCAAAAATCGCTTTGTCGATTTCAGGGCTCTGTTTTTCGTAAATGCTTGCCGGTCCTCCCGATAGTATTATGCCTTCAGGTTTAAGAGATCTTACATAATCAATATCAGTATCTGGTGATAATATTTGACAGTATACATGACATTCGCGAACACGGCGAGCTATCAACTGATTATATTGTGAGCCGAAATCTATTATGATTATCATGGCATGTCCTTAATTTTAATTAATCGGTTTAAACCACTACCTCTGGTAGTGGTACCATAAAAAGGTTTTACCGTTACAGTAATTATTTAAGAGTGCCTAAAGTGAGCTAAAGTGCCTAAAATGCCTAAAGTTAAGGAATCCTGCCGTTTTATATCTGCATGCCTGCCTTAGGCCCATAGAGCCTGGGTTTCTCTATGCCTTCAACGTACTGGCAATAGAGTGATTGAAAATCCTTCTGACTTTGGTTATCAATCAGCACGCCGAAGGCGTACCACAACTTTAGGCACTTTAGCTCACTTTAGGCATTTTAGGCACTTAGCATTGTGTCAAGGTACCTTTGAGGACTAATGTAAGCAAGCCACCTCTGGGGGGTGGTAATTTGACTATGGTAATTAAAGTTGATGAATTCTTAAAAAGTCGAAATTTGGACGGCAAAGTAAAAAGCTTCAGTTTCAAGGCGCGCAAATCCTGAGGAGAGAGGCGTACTTATCGCTACGCCGCAATGACGAAGGATGCAGCGCAACGCAGAAAATGGACTTTTTACGAAGCCGTCAAAGTTTATACGATTTGCGCAAACATTTTGAATATGTTAAACACCTCGAAAAATGTCAACTTTAATTTCTTTTTTTTGACAGGATATATAGGATAGATGGGTAAAAAGTGCCTAAAGTGAGCTAAAGTGCCTAAAATGCCTAAAGTTGTTGTACGCCTTTGGCGTGCTATATATTTTCAGTGCTTGATTATACCTAAATTGAGCGATTTTTTACTCAATCTGCGCCGATCTCTTGCGCATAAAGGCTTCGCAAAAATCCACGACATATCCGTGGGTATGCCTGCGGTTTTTGCAAATCCTTATGCATCAAGATATCAGCACATATCTTCGCAAAAAATCGCTCA
>Ga0255432_1109_pt1 | contig 13814 bp, 7 predicted proteins | sample ANMaggSeSYBR02I6_FD_182656 | JGI IMG/M metagenome (GOLD analysis project Ga0255432, IMG submission 182656) | Sediment cell enrichment communities from methane seep in Santa Monica Basin, California, United Staets - ANME aggregate JGI... | ecosystem: Environmental > Aquatic > Marine > Cold seeps >...
TAGAAAAACCATTGGCCCGGGATAAATGGGATGAACTTAATAAGCGTAAAAAAATGTTCACCTGGCCGGATCGTCCGGTTCTTTTTGATGTTCTTGAAAAATATTTTATGGATGCAGGATATTCTTCATCCCTTATGTATATGCACAACAGCCCCGGGCTTTTACGTGTGAAAAGAGAGCAGGGATCAAAAGTCAGGGACATAAGCGCTATCTTAAACAACTAATTTAGTAAAAATGCGAATGTCGAATTATGAAGGTTTCTTACTCTTTTGTTTTACAAGATCAAAGGTATTACCTTCCTTCGACATTCATCATTCCTTGTTCGACATTCGATATTCTAAAAACATCCCAAATACTATCTCGAAGCTCAACTTAGGTTTAAGCATTTGCAGCATCTTTAGTCTTAAAAGCCTTAAACAAAGACTCATCCATTGCAGCTTCATAGCCTGTCAACTGAGCAACAACCACATTATTCAGATCGAGAAATGTAAAGTCTCCTTTTAATTTGCGTTTGGTAACTTCCCTTACTTCTAATAATGCCGTAACTCCATCTGAGGGGAATTTATTTCTATACTGTCTATAAGAAGCGCTGTAGGTTGGAAGTGAAACAACTCCCATCTCTTCAAAACACCATATAATTGCCATCTGAAATGCGGAATCCAGAACAAGAGGATCTCCTATCCATTTACTCCTTAAAGGTTCTTTCATCCATTTGACAGGCGAAGGCGCTGAAGAAATACGCGCCAATATGCCTTTTGAAGAACAACTGATTATCTCTTTTATGCCCCTGAGCGCAACACCATGAAAGAGTATTTTATCGTAAACTTCATCCATACTTCTGAAATAAGCTTTAGAATCCATATAAGCGGATATATCAAGAATGGGCGGCTGTGAAAATTTATCTGTTAAAATAGCTTTTGCCCTTGTATGAATTACCTCAATGCCGCTTTTTATCCCATCTCTGATTTCAACATTGACTTCAAAAATAGAACCTTTTTTCCTTGCCTTACCTGTCATGAGGCGAATCAGTTTTTTATTATGTTCAAGCTTGATTCCATTTAAGATTCTGATGTCGTCAAGGCCATATAGAAAAAGTCCGGGATTATTATGAAGAGCGCCATGCCCGAGCCATTCAGCCATAAGCGCAAAAGGCACAACCGGATTGCCGTCTAAGATATGAGATTCAAGAACAGGGTATTGCTTAACATCTATTTCACGTTTAAAGGTAAGAGATAGTTTTTCTTCAGCAGGAATTATATTTCCACCGATAACTATTTCCGTGGGATAGTTTTTGTCGCCCATCATTTCATAAAGCATACACATTGAGCCGGCATCCCTGGGGATCAGTTCAATTTTATTCTTTTTAAATTCCCGTTTCAGTGATGGGGTTACCATGCCGCCATCCCATGGCCCCCAGTTTATTGAGACAACTCTGCAATCCGGGCGTAATAATGATTCTTTTCGGGCTATTTTGTTTAAAACCTCATTGGCCATTGCGTAATCGACCTGTCCTCTGTTTCCAATTCGTGCAGCAATAGATGAAAAAAGCACAAGATATCTCAAATTATCATTCTTTGTTGATTCAAGCAGAGTAAAAAGACCTTTTACTTTGGTATCAAAAACCCGCTCAAATTGATTAATTGTTTTATCTTTTATCAAACGATCATCCAGCACGCCCGCTCCGTGAATAATACCTTTTATAGGGCCGTGAGCAGATCTGACATCATCTAAAACCCGGTTAAGCTGTTCAGGCTTCCGAATATCTGCCGAAAAGTAGAATGCAGATGTCCCATTTTGTCTGAGTTTTTCCAGGTTTTTTGAAATTTCACGATTTGCCATGTGTTTTTTGTAGGCTTTTTCCAACATGATTCTTGAGGCATTTTGATTGTTGAGTTCATTTTCTAAAATAGCCTTTTTTATAATTGCCTCTTCATCTAAGGTTTCAAGCCACTTTGGTTCGGGTGAAGAAGAGGGTTCGGGTGATCTTCCCAGAAGAATCAGCGTTGAATCAGTATGTTTTGCAAGAGCTTGAACAGTAGAAGCAGTTATCCCTCTTGCTCCACCTGTAACAACAACTACGTCTCCATTGTTGAGGTCGAGCCGGATTTTTTGTGCCGGTTGATAAGGTGATGACTCGAGCTTTAATGTAAATCGTGATCCAGGCGGTAAGTTTTTATCAAGACCGATTTCAACTGGTCCTGAAGGGTCCGGGTTTACAAGTTCAGCAACAACAGCCTTTGCAATGTCTTTATTGTTTTTCCAGTCCGGAACAATATCTATTGCGCGGCAGCAGACACTCTCCCATTCTATGGAAGCAGTTTTGGCAAGTGCGGCAAGTCCTCCTGTAACAGCGTTGGCAATACCTTTCCCTTTAAAACCAAAAGCACCGTCCAGCCGGGTTATTGTCGCAAATATCGCTCCACCTTTTGCCGCAGAATCAATCAGGTCGGAAGCCAGATGATTTGTAAGGATAAAAGCATCTTTTAATATTTTGCCGTTTTTTTGTTCTTCAGCAGAAAAATCGTTTGTCGGCAGTATTATAAGTCCGGCTGCTTTAGGCAGATCTTTCTTATTCATTAACGCTTCTTTAGAAATGTGCACGGCATCTATATTTTGTGATTTTAATTCTTCAGCAACAGCTTTGGATAGACCGCTGTTATCATCAGTAACAAAGACTTTTCTGCCATGGGGAATATCTAACCTGTCTCCTTGCTTATAAGGTTTTTCAACAATTGATACAACTCTTCTGCTGATGTCGGAAATATTTATTTCCGGCAATTCATTTTCAGCAGCACGCTTTGGAGATGCAAGCGTATTTATTGGCGTATTTATTGTACTGGTTTGAGGCTCATTATTTAAGGAAGTACCAGCCAGGTATTCAGCGATCTGGCGGAGAGTTTTCAAGCTTCCCATTATTTCTGGAGAAACAGATTGTATATCGGTCAGTTGTTCTTCAAGAGAAGAAAAGATTTCTACTCTTTTAATTGAGTCAATGCCAAGGTCGGATTCTATATCCATATCAAGCCCGAGCATTTCGCTGGGGTATCCGGTAAGATGACTCACTGTCTCTAACAGGTTGTTTTCGATTTCATGAATATTATCCTGCGAAGGGCTGTTTTTATTTTCCGGGCTTTTATTTTGCTGGATTTTATTTTTTTGGCTCTTATCTTCCGGTTCGATTTCAGTTTGATTCAACCCTTGAGGCTCATTATTTAAGGAAGTACCAGCCAGATATTCAGCGATCTGGCGGAGAGTTTTCAGGCTTCCCATTATTTCGGGAGAAACAGATTGTATATTGGTCAGTTGTCCTTCAAGAGAAGAAAAGATTTCTACTCTTTTAATTGAGTCAATGCCAAGGTCGGATTCTATATCCATATCAAGCCCGAGCATTTCGCTGGGGTATCCGGTAAGATGACTTACTGTCTCTAACAGGTTGTTTTCGATTTCATGAATACTATCCTGCGAAGGGCTGTTTTTATTTTCCGGGATTTTATTTTGCTGGATTTTATTTTTTTGGCTCTTATCTTCCGGTTCGATTTCTGTTTTATTATGAATGATATTTTGCTCTCTTAATGAATTTATAACTATCTCTTCTTCGACCTTAAATCCCATTGAAGCTTCAGCAAGACGCTGGGTATTTGCCATCATATTCTGCAAAGTACGGCTTGATTCGCTTTGGGCTTCCAAAAACTTTTTATGTATTTCAGCAGTCTGCAACTGGAGAGTCTGCATTGATTCCAGGCCTTGCTTAACTACCTGTAAAGCGTTTATAATTAAGTCAGGTTTTTTATTATTATAAAATAGCGAAGCGACATCATTATTCGACGTTCGATGTTGGACGTTCGATGTTGGACGTTCATCTTTTAATTTGTTATTATCCATAGTATGTTTTTTTCCGGTATCAGTAATACCCTTATCGTGCTCGACAGATATCAGGCTTGAGGGTGGAGGATTACCTGTGTTGGATTTTGAGCAGGATTCCGGGTGTTTCAAGCAATTCAAAGTATTACCGGGTTTATTTTTTATTTGTTTTACCTGTTTAAGCGGGGCTTCAGTATGTATTTCTTTGTTTTCTGTTTTCCGGCTTTTATAGTTTGCGCCTAAAATAGGAATGCTCATAAGCTGTTTTCTTGATTCTGAAACAGGCCTTTCCCATTTATTCAGTTCAACCTGCTGACCTATAGAGGCAATACAACAAAGAGTTCTTGCAAGATCAGCCAATCCGAATTGTTTCCCTGAAGAACAATCTAAAGGAATGGCTTGAAATTTACGGTCGTCTAATATTGATTTTACAAGTCCTGTAAGAACTGATTTGGGCCCTATTTCTATAAATGTGCGAATTCCCATTTCAAATAGATTCTCAACATTGCTGACAAAATCAACAGGAGATATCAGGTGATCGCCAAGCAGTTTTTTTACATGTTCAGAATCATAAGGATATGCTCTGCCGGTTGTATTAGATAAAACCGGTATTTCCGAAGGAGAAATTTTGATCTTTTTTAATGTTTTTTTGAAAGGTTTTCGGGCGGTTTTAACCAGACTGCTGTGAAAAGCAGCGGCCACGGGGAGCTTTATTGCTTTTAATCCTTCTTTTTTACATATTTTTACAGCGTGGTTTATTGCTTCAATTGAGCCGGATAGAACGCCTTGATTAGGACTGTTCTTGTTTGCAAGAATGACATCTGAACCTACTTCGATAACCAGTGTTGCAAGTTTTTCAAGACTTGCCTTTACAGCCAGCATGGCGCCGTTTTTTTGATCTTTATTTTGGCCCGCCGCTGCCATTGAATCGCCCCTTGAAATTGAAAGAAGGAAAAATGTGTCTATATCTATCCAGCCTGCTGAACACAGGGCTGTCAACTCACCGTAGCTATGTCCGCATGTTGCGTCAGGTTTTATGCCGAATTCCTTAAGGACATTGTGCATTGCCAGGCTAACGGCGCCAATTGCCGGCTGAGCAATGTCGGTTCTTCTTAAAGCTTCATCCTGCTCTTTCTTTTCTGTTTTTGTTTGGGCCGGACAGGGATAGATAAAATCACTTAGCCGTTCAGAATTATTATATTTTTCATTGGCTTTTTCAAGGATGTTAAATGCCGCCGGGAATGTGCAAACTAAATCGCGGCCCATTCCTACATATTGGCTCCCCTGGCCTGGAAAGATAAATGCGATTTTGCCGGGTTTTTCAGGGCCCCCATAAAATATATTCTTCAAATTCCTGTTGTTCTCTTTATTATTATTTTGCCAGTTTGATTCAATTGAATTTGATGCTTCGCTGAGAAGTCCTGAAAAATCATCAGACGGATTTCCTGAGGAATTAGATGGTCTTTCAAGAACTAAAAGAAATCTGAATTGATCATCCTGTGAAAATTCTTTTCTGGTTTTTGCTGCTTTAATTGCGAGTTCTTTATATGAGATTCCTTTATTAATGGAGTTTTTTAACTCGCGGAATTGATTTTCGATTTCTTTTTTGGTGGAAGCTGATAAAGATATGATTTCAATTGAACCATCCCAGAAAATTTCATTTTTATTTCGATTGTATTCTTCAAGTACAATATGGAAATTACTTCCGCCAAATCCAAATGCGCTGACGCCGGACCTGCGCGCGTGTTCCTTTTTAGAGAACCAGGGTATTGTTTCGGTGTTTATGTAAAAGGGGCTGTCGTCAATCCCTAATTTTGGATCAGGCTCGGCAGCTTTTAATGTGGGCGGTAATACTTTGTTATAAAGAGCAAGCGCGGCTTTGATCAGCCCTGCGGTTCCTGCAGCAGCTTTTGTATGGCCAATCATGGATTTTACCGAGCCTAATGCGCATGTATTTATTTTTTTGGATGACTCTTTCTGGGATGACCCTTTTTGGGATGATTGGGCGAACAGGCGTTTAAGTGCACTGAACTCAACATTATCTCCGACACGAGTGCCCGTACCATGTGCTTCTACAAGCTCAACAGAAGCCGGATCAGTATCTGATGACTCATAAGCGATGCGAAGGGCCTCTAACTGTCCTTCCGGTCTGGGGGCATATATGCTTTGCGCTTTCCCATCGCTTGATGAACCAATACCTCTTATAACGGCATAAATTCTATCGCCGTCTCTTTCAGCATCTTCAAGCCTTTTAAGAACCAGCAATCCTATTCCTTCCCCCAGAACAGTTCCGTCTGCATCTTTAGAAAAAGGTCTCGAATCTCCGGTCGCTGAAAGAATGAATGTCTTGGAAAAACACATGTGCATGAAAATATCGTTTAAGGTATCCAGACCACCGGTGACTACCATGTCTGACCGCCCTGATGAAAGTTCGAGGAGGGAGAGGTAAATAGCTCCCATCGAGCTGGCGCAGGCTGCATCGACAACACAGTTTGTGCCTCCTATGCCAAGACGGTTGCATATTCTTCCTGCAATAACATTTCCGAGCAGACCCGGAAAAGAATTCTCCTGCCATGATACATATGAGTCGGATATTTTTTTAATAATTTCTTCTGCTTTATCAGGTTCAATCCCTGAATTTTGAAGAGCTTTTCGCCAGATTGGATGCCCCAGCCTGGCACCCAGCGGAATGGTAAGTTCCTGAGTCCCTGTTGCGCCGAGTATTACGCTTGTCCTGCTATGGCTGAAGGTGGCATTTTGTCCATAGCCTGCATTTTCAAGCGCCATCTTAGCTGCAAGCAGGCCTAGGATCTGGGAGGTATCAGTTGCTTCAAGAGAAGAAGGAAGCATACCGAATTCAGTAGGATCAAAAGGAACAGCCGAAAGGAATCCCCCTCTTTTACAGTAAATATGGTCTGGTTTTTTTTGGATCCTTATCAAAGTAATCGTCAGGAGACCAGTGGGTTTTCGGGATATCAGTAATACCGTCTTCACCCTTAAAAATTAGACGCCAGTATTCATGCAACCCTGATGCTTTTGGAAAAAAACATCCCATACCAATAATAGCAGTGTGAATATTCTTGATTGATTTTTTCTTATCAGTACCCAATTGTTATACCTTTAGTTGTAACGGTTTACAGTTTCCGGTTCACGGTTAACGGTTTTTAAAAATAGCCTTTTTAAATGATTCCAGCATGTTTGATAGTAATAGTTCACAACTGATTGCTTTTATGTTTTGATCAACCGTAAACTGTGAACCGTCAACCGTAAACCGTTATTTAAGTAGTTCCAGTATTTCTGAAAGCTTCATTGGAGATATTTTGCCGACATTATTCGGCAGCGCAATTTTCTGACTGCAAAGCCAGTTTGCGCGCGTTGCAACAGCAGCCCCAAAAAGGAGGTTCATTGCAACTGTTACTGTTTCCCTGTTTTCATACTTTTCAAGAAAGGACCCTTTTACCCATTCATTAAAAGCGCCTATGGCCGGACCACACCATATTTGATAATCGATTTTTCTTGAAAGATCGCCTGTTATTGCCCAGTTTGAACTGCGGCCAAGGTATGAACGAAAAATTAGAGCCATTTTGTGTTTTGGATCTTTTTCAGCCCGGATTATCTGGTTTGGATCATTTTCAACAAAAAACTTTTTTGTATTCTCCCATTCATCCTTTAAACTGCATTGGAAAAAATCTTTTTCCAGCATTTTTCTTTGAATCTCAGGTATATTTTCAAGTCTGTCATATCTACAGTAAAAATCGTACAATTTTGCAGCGCGAAACGGAAACATTGTACCGCGTTTTAATACCTGAACTTTTACACCCATTTCAAACATATCTGCTGCAGGAGCCATAGTTACATCCGCCTGTCTGGCCTCTGCAAGCATCTGACGAACGGTTTCCGATGTGCCGGCTTCAACACAGGCCTGGTTGATAGAGCCGGTTAAAATATAGGCGGCTCCCATGGAAAAGGCTGCTGCTGCTGCTGAGGGTGTAGCAATTCCACCGCCAAGTCCTACACAAAGAGGTTTTTTATACTTATATTTTTCAGCAAGCTCATCACGAAGCGCAATTATTGTCGGCAAAAGAGAAAGAGCCGGCCTGTTATCGGTGTGTCCTCCTGAATCCGCTTCTGCGGTCATATCATCTGCTACCGGTATCGACCCTGCAAGAGTTGCTTCCTCTCTTGTAATCATATTTTTGTCGACAAGTTGATAAAGTATTTTATCAGGCGGCGGCGAAAAAAATTTTCCGGCAACTTCGATTCTCGATACTTTTGCAATAATTTTATTCGGACATACTATATTATCATTGGAATCACGATGGATTCCTTTTACACGGAAATAAACGAGCGGCAGGGTAATTTCAAGATATGCCGAGGCACTTATAAGTCTTATCCCTCGCCTTAGATACAAATCAACTATCGCTGATTCAAGATCCGGATTATTGGGACTGTTTATAAGGTTAAACCCAAAGGGATGGTTATTCATATTTTTTTGAAGTCTATCGACAGCAGACTCTATTTCATCAAGGGAAAGGCCTGCCGCTCCAAAAAATCCCATCATTCCGACGCGTCCTGTTTTTTCAACCATTTCAACTGATGTAATGCCGTTAGCCATTGCTCCTGCAATATATGCATAACGAAGATTATGTGCTTTTTTGAAGTATGGATCACCAAGGTTTTCCGGATGGAGCGGGGGAGCATATGCATATAAAGGAAGGTGGTTATTATTTGATTCTAATGTATTTCCTATAGTTATAGTACCATCCTGGGAGACGGCAATTCCCCCGTCTATACCTATCAAAAATACAGGATTAGTTACTTTTAATATTGAGTCCTTTATGGCATTATCGCCAAATTTCGGCTCAGTATTTCCTTTTGTCCACCAGCCGGATATTATTTTGTCAGTATAGGAGGATTGCATTATTTATTAGATTCCAAGCAATTGAAGATAAAAGTTAACCACAAAATTATAATGACTTAAACTATATAGATTAATAAATTTAGAGTTTTATGTCAAGAAAGATAGGAAGAACGCAAAATAATATTTGTTGATTGTTGATTGAAGGTATTCTATTAATTTTATAAAAAGACATAGCAAAGCGATTCCACAAATCAACAATCAACAATCAATAGGAGGGAATAATGCCAATTGCAACAATTAATATAATACCAATAGGCACAGCTACCCCAAGTGTCGGCGATTTTGTTGCTGACTGCGTAAAAGTTTTAAAAGATGCAGGGGCGAATTTTAAGATGAATGCCATGGGAACTGTCATTGATGGCGATTTGGATGATATTCTGATGCTGGTTAAGAAAATTCACTCGGTTCCCTTTGAAAAAGGCGTTCAGCGAGTAGTTACTACAGTCTCGATTGATGACCGTCGTGACAAAAAAGTTACATCCTCAGAAAAACTGGAATCACTCATGAAGAGATTGTAAGACAGGTTAATAGGTGGAAGGCTGTCGGTGAAAGTTGCCCATTAGCACGATATTTGCGTCAAATAGTTCTTGTTTATTTTTTAAATTGATCGTAATCTTTAAATATCGTTGACAACAAGCAGTGTGAAGAGTGAACCATTAGCCTCCACGGTTCCCGCTGTTCGCTTGGATCTTTTGGATTTGTTGCTGTATCCGGATGTTGATGAAAAGGTCGTTCTCCCACCAACCATGATATTGCCGGAGTTATTGAACAATGGCACTGCCCTATGAATATACTCCTTATATCTGGCCCATGCTTATATCTGGTTTGTTCATATTCGTTCTTGGAATTCACGGCATTAGACACCGCACTGCGCCCGGAGCAGTTCCCTTTATTATTCTAATGGCATTTGCAATACTATGGTTATCAGCCAATGCCTTGAGGTTGGCCGGCACGGATGATGCCACAAGGATATTCTGGCTAAAATTCGAGGTAGCCTTTATTCTCCCGATGGCCAGTGCCGCGCTGTGCTTAGCCCTTGAGTATGCCGGGTTGGGCAAATGGCTGACCTGGCTGACACTTGCCGCGCTGGTCATTGTCCCGCTGGCATTCGTGCTGTTGATTTTGACCAATGAGATGCACCATCTCGTTTGGACGCAGACCTGGATCGACGGTTCGATTCATATTGAGAGGGGACCAGCAGACTGGATTGCTATCGTCTACGGCTTTTCCTTGAGCCTTGTGCACCTGGCAGTAATAGCCTGGCTCTTTGTGCACTTTCCAAGGCACCGCTGGATCGCCGCGGGGCTTTTCATCTCGCCGTTGATCATGAGAGCTACCGCTTTACTTCATGTATCGCATCAGAACCCCATCGAGTCGCTCAACCCAATGGCCATGGTCTTGATTTTTACTCTGTTGCCTTATGCCTTAGCCTTTTTTCGCCTCCGCATGTTTGATGTGGTGCCGGTCGCACGCCATACGGTCATCGAAACGATGTCGGATGGAATGGTGGTGCTGGACGTCGAAAACCGCATCGCCGACGTTAACGAAGCGGCACAAAAAATCCTCGATGTCGTCAGATCAAAGGTGTTCGGCAGGGATGTTACTGAAATCCTGCATGCTTTTCCCGAGTTGTTAGGCCTTGTCCATGATTCAGGTGAAACGCAATATGAAGCCCTCGTCGGAGATACCCATGCCCGCTGGTATCAAATTTCCATTTCGCCTCTCGTTAATCGACGCGGTTTCCAGCTTGGACGTCTCATTTTATTTCACGACATTACAGATCAGAAAAGGATCCAAACGCAGCTTCTGGATCACCAGCGGACCCTGGCCATGCTTAAGGAGCGAGAGATGCTGGGTCGCGAGTTGCACGATGGCATCGGCCAAATGCTCGCGACAGCGCAACTGCAGGTCAAGGCAGCCTGTGATCTTCTTGATAGACAAGATACGATATCGGTCAAGTCTTGCTTGTATCACCTGGCCGATGTGACTCAAGAAGCCAAGGAATCTGTTCGGGAGTACTTGCTTGGGGTCAAGATGCGCTCTTCCCCGGAACACAGCCTTCTATCGATGCTTCGCCGGTACCTCAACCACTATAGCCATAGCTACGGAATCCATACCGAATTGGTTGCTCCTCCCGAATTGGAGAAGAAACGATTCGATTCCACCATTGAGGCACAATTGCAACCGATCATTCAGGAGGCGTTGACGAATGTCAGAAGACATTCCGGTGCCTGTACGGCGCGGATAATTTTTGCCCTCAATGACAGTGAGCTTCGCGTTACGGTCGAAGATGACGGTAGGGGCTTTGATCCTGAGGAAATCGGTGAGAAAGCGGGTTTTGGGTTGCGGTCGATGCGAGGCCGGGCCGATATGGTGGGAGCCTGCTTAGAGGTAAACCCGACACCTGGTAAGGGGACCCAGGTCATCATTCGGGTGCCCTGGTTAAAGGAGGAGACATGAGAATTCTTTTAGCAGATGATCACCCATTGTTCCTGGATGGTCTTAAGAACTTGTTGAAAATACGTGGTATCGACGTGGTCGGAACAGCTATCGACGGGCTGGAAGCGCTTGAAAAGGCCCGCACCTTAAAGCCCGATGTCATCCTCATGGATATCCGGATGCCGCAGCTCAACGGCTTGGCGGCCACCCGCCTGATCAAGGCAGAACAGCCTGACATCAAAATCGTGATGCTCACCTACTCAGAAAACGACGAGGATCTATTCGAGGCGATCAAAAGCGGGGCATGCGGCTATCTGCTCAAGGCCGAAGAAATCGACAAGTTCTTTGAACTGCTCTCGGGATTGATGAACGGGGAGGCGCCTCTCTCACCCAGCCTCGCCGGCCGGGTTCTGGAGGAATTTTCCCGCCAAGGGCGTACAGGGCTTGGTGTCAAAGCTTGAATTGTGAATTATACAGGGCTTGGTGTCAAAGCTTGTACAGGGCTTGGTGTCAAAGCTTGAATTGTGAATTATACAGGGCTTGGTGTCAAAGCTTGAATTGTGAATTAATACTTGAGCCTCTTGCAGAAACAACGCCGATCAGCAGAGCACTACCATATAATGTGCTACAGCTCACACCACTGCACAATATATGGCTCAGACAACGTAGTTTTATGTATTTCTGCAAGAGGCTCACTTGACAATTAAACCACTATCATTTAGAAACATCAGTATGGGTAGAGCATGGCGAATTGAATATGAAGGCGCATTATATCACTTAATGTCTCGAGGAAATGACGGACAGCATATTTATTTCCAAGGGGCAGGGTATAAACCTTCGCCTTTAGGCGGAAATGTCTTTAGCAAATATTTCCCTTGGCCGAATATTGGTGATATAATGACCTCCAAAAGCTATTTGGAGGGTAAGCCATGGGAAAAGAACGTTATCGACGCGGTGCGCACACAACAACAGTCTTCAAGTACCACTTTGTGTGGAAAACAAAATATAGTTATAGAGTTCTAACTGGTGACTTGGCTCTACGTTTGCGGGACATCATCCGAGATATATGTGCTGAAAATAAAATGGAGGTGGTTAAGGGCAACATACGTCCGAATCACATCCACGTTCTAATAAGTGCGCCATCGTATCTGTCTCCTGCAAAGATAATGCAGTATCTAAAAGGAAAAAGTTCCTACCGGCTGCAGCGAGAATTTGCAAAGCTTCGTACAAAATATTGGGGGCGGCATTTGTGGTCCCGCGGGTATTTTGGAGCATCGGTTGGCGCAGTTAATGAGAGTCAGATTAAATAATACATTGAAGACCAATCTGATGCAGCCGGATCTTTCAAAATATGGGATGAACTTGAGCCAGAAGATACAGAGCTTGAGTCGGATTTATCCGAATAGTTTAGATGGCTTTAGCCTTAACGGGCGTTTACGCCCAAAACAAACTACCGGCCTTTAGCCGGTAAGTAATTGACTTTAGGGGGGGTATCCACTTCGCGCAAGTACCCACTATATGTTGTGGTCATTATCTACAAGTCGGTGATACGGTACAGCTTCCGTCATAACAGCCTGCTGCATAAGCCGATAAAACAACATTCCTCGCGATTTTGATGTTCGGCGATTAAATCGGAACGTATACTCATCAAGATAATAATCAAGATGTTTTCCCTTAATCGCACCCTGGTGAATACCGAGCAACCAACGTTTTAAAAGTGATGCAATTCGGTGTACGCCAGGCATGAGTACGTGAGCTGGATCTCCGCTCTTCGAAAGTATAATCTTTTTATGAGTAAAATCGTACTTTTTTAAGTCGTTGTAACCATTCCAACCATCAGTCAAAATCTCCGATCCAGTTTTAACTTCATCACAAATGAATGGTATGAGGCTTTCTCCTGATAGGCTACCAACATAAGGCGGGACAGTCTGTAAATTCAATTAGTTAGCAACTGTTTGATTTTGCTTGATTGTGGGCATTGCCATAAAGCCAAAATGGCGAAAAAATGTCCCGCCTTACGTTGGTAGCCTCCTGATATGTCGGGTATTCGCCTCATCCGAACACGTCCGAATCCTTTTGGTGAAAAAATTTCAATCGCTATTACAACTGTTATTTGCCGGTTTATCTTACACAAAAAAGACCTTTTTTTTTCAAATTAAAATGACCAACTTCATAAATTTATCACAATATTTTAATCAAGTTTTTAACATCAACTCATCAGAATTATTTAACATTGATTTCGTTGTTGATGATCCGCCCTATATTATGTAAACTTTTCCCAATTAATTCTTCCAAATTAGTTTAATTTCCAATATAAATGATTTATAGTGCACATAGGGAATGAATAGAAATTTGTAAAATATCAACTTTTATTCAAGCTTTCCTGCCTATGCCTTAAAAAATCCATTAGTGGGAGCAAAGCGACCACTTCTTTTTGTGCAAAATAATCAGGAAATTTAAGCCAAGATAAAGAGGTGATCAACAACAACGATATTTTTGTTCTCAGTGCCACGCCCACGCTTGCCTCCTTTTTCAGAACCTCCAATATAGGTTTCGTCAACTTCAACAGATCCATGCAATTGCTTACGATTGG
>Ga0255432_1111_pt1 | contig 13607 bp, 7 predicted proteins | sample ANMaggSeSYBR02I6_FD_182656 | JGI IMG/M metagenome (GOLD analysis project Ga0255432, IMG submission 182656) | Sediment cell enrichment communities from methane seep in Santa Monica Basin, California, United Staets - ANME aggregate JGI... | ecosystem: Environmental > Aquatic > Marine > Cold seeps >...
TTGGCACTCCTGATATGTATGTCTCGTTACTGGGCGACCCTGAATTTGAGCGGGGTGAAACTGTGCAACTCAAAGTAAACCTTGTAAACAAAGGCGCCATCTACGGCTTTAAATATGACACCAGCGTAGGAACAGACAAAGATGACTATTTTCTTTCCATGAAAGAACTGGAATATGAAATGCGTCGCACTACAGCATTGGGAATTAAAGCAGAAATGATATCCGGGACACCATATATTGAAGTAGAACCGGATACCAGTATCCGGACAATGGAATCCCTTTTTCCAGGGAAAATACCGGAACATCCGCTGAAATTTACTATCACCATATCAAATAAGGCACCAGCGGGTGTTTATTACCTTCAGCTTCCCGTATCATACCAGTATCAGAGACAGGTACGTATAACCACAAACAATGTGGTGCGTCTTGGTCTTACTGGTATGGACCACATTACCTATTACGCCAGTGCCAACAAGACCTTGCTAATCCCAGTCTATGTAAAGGCATCTCCGAAATTCGAAGTGACTGAAATTTCAGGCAACCTTGTGGCTGGTGAGACACAGAATATTGATGTTACATACAAGAATACAGGCGAGGTCACAGCAGAGGATGCCACTGTCAGGATGGTTGTGATGCGCCCGCTAAGTATCGGGCAGTCGGTTGTTCGGTTGGGTACTATAGCGCCTGGCGAGAGCCAGACTGCAGGATTTAACATTCTTGCAGATTCCGATGCCGTAATTAAAACCTACGGTATTGATAGCGAAATAAAGTATTATGATGAACAGGGAGAAATTACAATATCCGACAACCTTGAAGTAAGTGTACCCCTTGAAGAGGCAGAAAGAAAGATCGGGGCTTTCGAGCTGGCTTTGGCAGGAATTATAATCTTACTGATCTTCATTATCGTGAATGTTTTACGAAATCTTAAGAAATATGAATAAATAGAGGAATTAGAGGAACAGGCATGAATTACAAAAAGGATGTTCAGATGATCTTACTCGCCGCTATATCACTACTGATCTTAACTGTGCCTGCACAGGCGGCGTTCCCGGAATATTTCGATGTGGGCGATAATTACTATACAGTCTACGGTGGACCTAATATCAGTGCATCCCTGCTTGGGGACGGAGAATTTTACAAAGGGGACACTGTAACTGTTAATATCAATCTTATGAACCGGGGACTGATCACAGGCTTCAAGTCTGAAAATAGTGTAGATGCTAATGATGACCTTGAAGTAAAACTGCAGAAGACCGAGATGAACTACGAAGCGCAAAAGACCACAGCCATAGGAATTATAGCCACTCTCGTATCCCTTGACCCTGCAGTTAAAGTAAAGACCGGATACCAGGAGGCAGGTTCACTGATATCAGGCCAGCAAACTGAAGATCCAGTCCAATTCACCATAGAGATTGCCAAGAATGCCCCGGCAGGTGTGCATCCGCTTTTGTTGAACCTGTTATACGGATACCAGAAAAATGTCCAGATCAGCGGGGAGGATGAGACCGAAAAGGGTGATGTGACGGATCTTGAAGTGGGGCTGTGGTACGAGATCAAGAGCCAAAATTTGACCATAGCGGTAATGGTTAAGGATGAAGCCGATTTTGAAGTAATTGAAATCAGCGGTAACATGGTGGCAGATGAGGAAAATCTGTTGTATGTCACGTACAAAAATGTAGGTGAGCTGCCTGTTACTGATGCAACGGTGAGGATCAGTGTATCTGACCCTTTCAGTACAACTGATGACCAGGCATTTATCGGTTCACTGGCACCGGGTGAAAGTGCCCTTGCCAAATTCAACTTGAAAGTGGATGATACAGCCACAACCAAGATGTATGGCATAAACAGTGAGATCAAGTACGAGGATGTGGACGGTCATGACAGGATCTCTGATAATATCAAGATACAACTGGAAACCTTGCCGGCAGTGTCCACTGTCGAAAAATTCAAGAACGTACTCTTGATAGGGTTTGTTGTTGTACTTTTGATAGTGGTTGTTCTGGGTGTACGCTCATATAAGAACAAGCAAGAATGAAGCAAATATAATTTCCAGACCATGGGTTACCACTCACTTTCCGCAGGTATCTGCAAATTTTAAATAATTTTTCCAGATAGTGGTTTTGCATATTTCTGAAATATTATATTTATATTGTAATTGCATAGAAGACATGTTTTGAATATATGATTTGCCAAATTCGGCAGAAAATAGACATGCATCTTTTCAACCATTTGTCCAAAAATTTCGAAAACCACAATCATTCGACATTATTCAATGTTTAAGAAAAAGATTTGTTTTCAAAATCTACCTGCGGAAAGTGAGCTACAAGAACAAAGGCAACAGTGCATATTCTCGTAGGAGTTCGAGGTTCGAATCTCTCCCCACCCAACCGCAACAGAGCTGTGGGTTATAGTTTTGAGACTTTTTAATTTATTCCGGATCAATAGGTCATGACAAAAATGATAAACCGCAGAGGGTTGTTATTTTTCTCTTCGTCCCTCTGCGTACACTGCGGTTTTCCAGATCGTCCGGAAAATAATAAAAAGTCTCATAGTTTTTAAGATTAATTTTTCTTCTTTTTCATCAGGACCACAGTAATAATGATGAGAATTGCTATAGTAATCCCTGCAATAATCAATATGCCGGGTCCGGAAAGCTCCAGGGGCAGTTCCTTATCCAGACTTTTTCCAAGTATATTTTCACGCTCACCATAGGAAATGTGCACAGGAACGATAGGGTTGTCTGCGATGTCTGCATCGCTCATATCGATCCTTCGAGATGGAGATGTGCTTTTTCCCGCCTCCAGATACACAGGATCATCAACCAGTTTGGACAATTGCTCTCGCCCGCCGATACGTAGTTCAACATCAGGGCAGACATAGCACGCAACATCACCTGTATTAGTGATAGTTACTGACAGACGGTGAGTGTTTTTATTATATTGCAACTTAGTTGCATCGATGCTTGATCGATCCATAAAGGTGATTATGCCAACATTAAGCGTTTGCTGCAGTAATCTATTCAGTGATTTGGGAGATTCTCCAAAAACCGCATACACATCAGCCGTAATGTTTGCTGTCTCTAATGATGGCTGCGCTGCCAGTTCAGGGCAGTCATACACAACTCCAAACGTGGTTCCTTCGAGAATAAGGATAGCTTCTTCATCTCCAACCGCTGCAACCTGTGTACCGTCAATGAATATACTTACAGAGGATTTGGAGAATATATCAACGTTCGCATCGTTCTTATAAACAACTTCCAGTTCTCCGGTGCCCTGATTGTAGTCCACTGAGACAACAGACATAACAAGTTCGTACTTCGGCAGCGGGAATTCATCGAGCGCCTCAACGAGACTGAAGCCGCCACCCCCTCCTCCGGCTCTTCCCTGCCCGAACTTGATAAATACATGCATATCGGTGCGTGCTGTTATCATGCTTGCGGCATCGGTCAGGGCATTGCCTATGACCACACCAGTTTCGATCCCGCTCTCATTCAGGTAGTTGACCGTCTGCTCAGGAATGACGTTTGTGCCGATGAACAGTACTGGCTCCCTTCCTGACATGATCTCGTTCTCGATGAACTCCCCATTCGTAAAGACGATCTGGCTGGCCTTTGATATATTCTGGTATTTTTTTACGATCTCGATGTTGTTATCGAACCTGTCACCAAGATCGATGATCTCCGGATCGTATTTGCTTAATGATTCAGTTACCTGCTGGTCTACACGGCCGTAGATCAATAGATCGTCAACAGTGCGCCCATCTAAAAAAACAGATATTTCATCAATGTTATCATGATCAGCGAATAAGACCCATGACTTGCTTTTGACAGCATAAGACGCAACAGAGATCGCATTATACCCATAAGAATCATCCAGTACGATATAGTTCGTTACATCAGGGAGTTCTCCTATGAAATGCAGGTTTGCCTCTACTCCACCCGGAGACTTGTAGGTCTCTGAAACCACAAATCCTTCGGTGGTAAGCGTAGCTTCGTAATTTACAAAAAACGGTAACGTTTCGGACTCAACAAGCAGGATGTCCGGATCCTTGTCAAGATAGTTAGGCAGAGCGGTTGCATGTGGAGCGTCTGTGATGAACTGGGAAGGCATCCCGCGCAGGTTTGCATAGATCATGGAAGAGTACACATCCCTCCAGTCGCCAGAGTTAATAACTACCTGTTCCTGCGCGCACGCAGCCGACATAGATGCGATGACACATGCCACAATTAATATATATTTCAGTCGTTGCTTGAGACTTCTACACATAGCTATAACTCCTTATTTTATATTTGATACCGTTATATAAAAAGATTACTGTTTGATTAAGGAGATTTTTGAATTTATTCTGGATAAATGGACCATGGCAAAAAAAGATTAACCGCAGAGGTTCGTAGAGGGTTGTTATTTTACTCGTCCCTCTGCGGTTTTTCGAATCGTCCTGAAAAATAATACAAGTATCTGATGAGGCTGTGTCACGCTCTTTACGGTGTTGATCAGTACCAACCGGTGTATCATCAACCTATAGCATCAATAAACCGTTGGATGACTCTATGCGTTCCAACGTGATCACGCATCGGAAAATATATTCTTGATTTTAGTTGAGTTTTATTAAAATGTCACCGCAAAGAACGCAAAGAACGCAAAGTTTTTCAATATGTGTGAATTCAACCCTCACATTTTCAGTATGTGCTCTACTTTAAAATAATATTGCAATAGTGGAGAGCTTTACAAATTATTTACAAACCTATTAATTCCATCCTTCATTAGCTGAACATTAAAGTTCAGCAACATGCCCAACTTTAATTCGGATAATTTTAAATAAGTTAGCAGTTGCGCTTTATGTATTGGCTGGATTTCCGCCACTGATTTTAATTCAAGAATCACTTTTTTATCAACGAGTATGTTAATACGATATCCACAATCCAGTTGAATGCCTTTATAAACAACATGCATAGGTGCTTGTCTTTCAAAAGGAATTTTCTTTAAAGATAATTCGTAGCAAAGACATTCCTCATAAGTTGACTCTAACAAGCCCGGTCCCAATGATCTATGTACTTCTATAGCGGCCCCTACTATCAGATTTGATAATTTATTCTCATCCATTCTTTGCGCTCTTTGCGTTCTTTGCGGTGGATATGTATATACTTTGATTATATTATTTTAGTTTTTGGTTTAAGATGTTGTAAGGATTGATCTGTATTTTATCTCGATGAGAAGAAAACAAAGTCGGTCTAATGAAAATATTGAAAATAATTTTGTTGATTAGTATCAAAACAACTATTTTTTGACGCTATAGTCATCAACTCCACAAAGATCACTGCATCTATATGTAGAAGTAGTATGTTAGTAGTATGTTATATTTCCTTTTGCCGAATCCTCAGTCGGGTGTGTGTGGATGGTAGGTGCGGACATAGACATAACCAGGTTGACGGCCACAGCATACGTGCGAATCATTCATCCCTATCCTCATCATCGTCATCATTGCGTGATCTCCGCAATATAAAGATCAGGAAGATGCCAGCAGCAACGACAATCAGGATCATCCATGAGATATGTTTTTCCTCCGGTGTCTCCCCGGTCGCTGCCGGTAATGGCGTCGGCGTTTTTGCGTCTACCACAGTCGTCTCCACGAGAGTGGGAGCGGGCGTGATTGTTGGCGTCACATTCACTGGCGGATATGCGCCGCCACCGCCACCGCCACCGTCCCCACCGAGTTGAATGGCTGCTGATGGTCGGGCAACGATTGCGAAGATAGAGAAATGATCGAATGTCGCACTGAATGTAACCCGGTCACCGATTATACTGATAGACTCTGGTGTCATGGCGATGTCACCTTCTATCTCGCCTGTTGTCTCATTGATCTTGAAGAGCACGACATTGCCCGGCTCTCCCCCTGCCACGGTATCGAACCAAGTTTTGTTCAGGGTTATGAGGATCGGCACTCCCAGGATATCTGACTGGGTGAGGTCTGTTGCAGACAGCTCAGCATGGACTAAGATCGGGGTATTGCCAGCAATTGCAGAAGTATCAACGCCGAAATAGGCAGCAAGCGTTTCCTCCAGTCTGCCGGTGTCAGAAACATCCAGGTATTCGAGATCTCCGTATCGTTCTACCAATGTTGCATTAAAGCATAGACATCTGCATGGTGTAACCGTCCCCTGAAACTCAACATCGAGGTCTACGGAAACGGTTCCAACATCGGTCTTTGATGTTATGTATTCTTCCGGCGGCGTGTTCAGTTTTATCTTGCTTATGTTTCCGATGACCGTGTTGGCAACTGCGATTGCGTCATCTTTAAGCGTTATCTCAAGAGTGCCACCTGTTACGGGTATGGAAATAACCGTGCCCGCTGTTGCATTGCCCGCGATTATGCTCGCATTCTCGTAAGTTGTATTGATGATTATAACGCCGTCTTTGATCGTTACCGCTGTATCAACCACACTGATCCCGGTTCCCAGTACCGTTACGGTAACATTTTCCAGTGTTCCGTTGCATCCGGCTTGGGCAGTTCTTATGAATGGGACGTTGACCGTATCGTGTACGGACGTCTTGTTTGTGACGGTTCCTTCCACGACCGCGGTTCCAGGGGAAGTTGAAGAGGTCAGGATGGTGGTTGTGGTGCCATTTGCAGTTACTGCCGTCAGTGGAGTTATATCTCCAAGTGTTGTTGCGAATGTAACCTCGGTCCAGTTTACCATTTCGCCAGACTTGTCTGTTACGGTAGCGGTTATCGTTGATGTCTCGATCCCATTCGCTTCGATGACACCGGGGTACGCGGTCAGGGTGATAGCGGATGGCTCGGTGGGCGGTATTTCCGGAAGATGGTACATCTGGTAGGTCACCGGACTTACCGGGTTGTTCGGAAGTATGAACTGGAAGTTGCAGGGCACCGCGTTGTAACAAATTGCATCTTCGACGACCGGGACTATGAATACGAGATTGTCCTTGCCATGTTCTGTGAAGAAACCCTCCTTAAATTGTGTGGACTCGGAACAGTTCACAAAGGTGTATGCAGTCGGCGCAGTCAGGAGCCGGTCATAGATTGTGTAGTTCTCGATTGCTGTGAATGTCCTGCTCCCGGAATCAGATCCGGTGCCGATGATGGCATCGATCATGGCAGGGCTGCCAGGGATCAGGTAGGCAGGGTTTGGCACATCCTGTGAATCGGTGATCAGCAGGCATCCGTTGATCCAGCTTATGTTGATCTCCTGTATCCGGGTTCTGTTATCCAGACTGTATGGATTTTCCGATGCTGGTATGACGCTGCCGTAGTATCCAAGCCAGTAACTGGTTGGGGCACTGGTGTCGATGTCGATTATGAGGATGTATCCGCCCTGCGCATCATCTGACTGCGCGCATCCGGTGCCTGGTGAGAATACGATGATCAGGAGTACCAGGATTGGGATGGTGTTCTTTATTGCCGGCATTGGTTGTATCCTTTCTCTGGCACTATCCAAAAACATTGGCTCCGGATCAGTGAGACGGTTGTAATTTGTGGTTTAGAGTAATACCAGCCACTGTCAGCGAGCACAGCGAGTAGTGGCGCAGCCATCAACGCGGATGGGTGCAGTTTAAGGTTATCTGTTCAACATGAGATTTATTCGGGAGGATTACTTATGATATTCAGGCGCATTCAGGTTCTCGCCACCAGATAAGGTGTGGCGCGAAGACCAGCGCCAGACCGACACAATCACAGGGACTGCCACAACCCAGGCTTTCTGAAAGTTGCTGATGAAATCGGTACAGTTGGTGTCATGATCTTTATTACCGGTTTTGGCTGCGAAAAAATAAAAGAGGGAGTCGAAGAGACTCCTAAAAGTCTGTCTATTCCACGCGGATCACATCAACTCTATGTAGAATTCGTATGTATCCCCGGTTCCATCCTCTGGTGTCGGGACGATCATCTGGAAGTCGATAGTCCGATCATTGAACGAATTGCCATCATTTGAGATGATGCCTGCAAACAGGTAGTCGTCTTTGTAGCCCGTAGCATTAAGCCCGCCTACTACTACGGTCGGCCATATTCCAATGTCTGTTGAATTGTATGTGTATGCACACGCCGTATTCGTAACATCTGTACCAGAGACCTTTACCGATTTATTCGCATCAGTAAACGTTTTTGTTGCGCTATCGGTATCATCTGTAGTAAAGCTCCAGGCGGTATTTACGTTGGCTCCGGAAGCTACGGCAAAAGCACTACTCCAATCAGGTGAACTGTTCGTCGTTGCGAGCACAATTCCACCTTCTGCGGCAGTCCACGCCCATTCGATCATACTATTATCATCACTGTCTTGTAACGTGATTGTACCACTCACGTTACCGTAGTAGCCTTGCCACTTGGACGTTAGGATGTCACCTGAAATCTCCAGTTTGGTTATATTTCCACCTACCGCACTATCATTTTCCGCAGTTGGATCATACCTATCCTCGTCTGTGAACGTAGCAGACGATGGTGACTGCGGGTCTGCGCTTGCTGTCATCGAGATGGCGAAGATCAGTGCCACCGCCACGATCCCGATTCCAATTATTCTCATTTTCATATTCTATCTCCTTTGTGTTTAAATCTGCTCTTTTGTAAATCTGTTCTGTTGTTCATTATTCGATACGTTTTAGATCCATGAGATCCCCCCTCGTTTTTGCCCCTGTGTTATTTGTCATCGTCTGTTAAATCCCCCCCTGCCTCTTTTATGCCACAAGACCTATTCTTGTATATCCAATGACCATGATTCCATTCGTGCTTTTTCCCACCCCGGCTCCACCCGGACTTAAACTGCCCTGACCCCCCTGGCACGTGCCCCCAGGCGCACCTCTCATAGTCGCCATCGTTCCGGTGCCGGCACGGGCGGGATTGTGGATGGGGGTCTCTGCCGCTTACGCTAAAGTCACAGGTTGCAACGCAACCTTCGCGATTCGTCGCAGTCACATCCGGGATGGTAGCGGCAGCGCCGCTCACATCTTCGGATCCGACAGATTCCGCGAGAGCCGTTCTGGCGCGCGCCGCAACGAAACGCCGCAGTACAGTGTTTGATATAGTTCTGTGTACCGACACTATTGTACTCCCTTTTTGCATGCGATGCGAGACGCAATCCTATTTTATGGGTTACAGGACAAGACACACTTCCAGATGATTTCCACCCTGAAAGATACGAATGTATCATACATGTCTCTGCAATATACGTACAATGTTCTTTTATAAATCATTTTGCGTAAAGTACAGAAACTGCATATTATATTATAAAATTATGAACATATATATAAATTTAATTAAATCTATCCATATAAATTTAATTGAATATATCCATACATATTTATTAAAAAATATAAGTTTGCATAATATAAATACAATTTATTTATAATTTAAAAAATATTACAATAAGTCTCGGAAATATATGTCTATAAAACCGTTGTTAATTTAGAAACAATTGTTATTGATAAATAACAATACTATTAATCGATATTAGCCACACACATTTTCATCATTTCAACTCCATATAAATATCCAGATCCCCCCCAGCCACAGGATTAAGCATGCATGGGGCAGCAAATTCATAATTATGCACATCGCTGCCAATACCTGCCGCAGCCACCCTTATCTTTGTGACAAATACAAGAGTCTCATCGTCCGTCGTATCATAATACCCATTGGTATCCAGGGTAGCGTCCCATAAGATCCCTGTAACGAAATTCGCACTTCCAACTGACGTGTGGTTCGTCATATCAGTGCTGTTCACGATCGGCACATTCGGTATGCTGGTTCCATAGACCGTGAACGATGTCGTGTTCATTGCATTGCCAGGATCACCGCCGCTGAATAACTCTGTAATATTATTATCCGCAAATCCGGTGGCATTGTTGCTGCCGACAACCATGTTAAGGTTAGTATCGGCATCAAGAAAGTCCAGTCCGCTCGCATTCAGGTTATCATCACTATCGCAGCCGAGTGCGTGAAGAGCGCTCCAGTTTACACTTGCGCCATTTTTTACTATGTAAGCGTACCCGATATCGGTTTCATTGCTCCATGCCCAGTCATAGAGCGATTCGGAAGTACTGTCTGCCAGTGCGATGCCGCCGCTTGCATTCCCATAGTATTTCTGCCACGCTGAGACGTTTATCACTGCTGATGCGTTGTTGTTTGTGAGATTCGCTGCCACCTCTCCTATCAGGTTATCAGGGTCTGCCCACACCGAGATGTTGTGCGTGCCAACCAACGATGGATCCCAGTATCCGGTTATGTATGTGGTGTTGTGCGGATAACCAAGGGTTGCACCTCCCAGTTCTCCTTCTGTTGACACGTTATACGTAGAGTTCCAAAAGCATCTGCTCCAGTTGCCGTATACACCCGTGGAGTCGAAGAAAGAGACATTGAAGTTTGAAGTTACATTTCCAGTTCCGTAGTTTGCAATTGTTACATTGATTGTGATCTTCTTACCTTCTTTAACATGGTAGCCGGTTCCGGTCTCAGAGACAGATGATTTATTCTCGGCGCTGTCCCAGTTATCGAACGTTACGTTGATGACTTGAAGGTCAGTATCGGAATAATTGATCTTAACCGTACGGTTACTATCGCCCCAATCGCTGTTTCCCGCTGCGTCATACGCCACACAATTCCAGGTGTAGTTGCCATTACCCAGACTCAAAGTCCAGTTTACACTTGCGGATGTGCCGGACACACCAGTAGTCTGGTTCAGGCCAAACGACTGGTTGGTTGCATTTGTTATATACAGCGAGATATAGTCCAGATTGGAATTGTCCGTGACATTGCATACAAAAGTTACATTTACAGGCCCTGGCGTGTTATTGAAATAGTTTGGTGCCGGGCTGTACAGGGTGGTGTTTGGCGCTGTATTATCAACCGTGAAATTGACAGTAGTTAAATAACTTTCAACATCGCTTGGATTGTCATCCGCAACCGCAGTTACGTTCATACGGTATTGTGCATCCGCAACCGTAGAGGTATTGAATATTACGTTCACATTGCTGTCGTCAGAAGAATTGAAACTCGCATTTATTGTCGTATTAAGCGTGCCGCCTGGATTGTAGAGATATAAGCTGTGGTTTACCGTGCCTGATGCATCCGGGTCTTTTGCCATGTTTACGTTGATGGTCATATTTCCGGCATACGAGCCATTCAAGTAGTAGTTCTTACTGCCACCCACACTTTCATAATACGCGATATCGGATTTGGAGATGGGATAATTGACGTCACCGATGTCATCCGTATAAAGCGAGAAATTGGTATAATTTCCTCCGGTATTGTTCTCGGCATAAACACCTAACTTGAATTGGTCACCCTGTTTTATTGTTGAGAACCAGAGGTCGGGCGTGAATTGTGCTTGTGTCCAGTCCACCGCGTCATTTGTTGAAGTCCAGGCAACTTTGGAATCCGCGAAACTTAGATTTGTGCCGGAACTGCCGTTCGCATACCGTACCCTGTAATTCCCGGTCGTTGTTCCGCTTTCGTAAGCGATAAAAAATGTATCGGTTGCGTTAATACCACCGAAATGGCTGGTATTCACACTAAAACACGATTTCAGGTAACTGCTGTTTCGTGATGCGTAATAGATATCGTCCAGATCAGCAGTACCAAACGCATCAAGTTGTACGCAATTATCCGTATCCTCTGATGCTTTCTTAACGCCCCGTTTGTAGATGTCCCGAACCTCGGTTGCAGACAGGGTTCTATTCCATACTGCGACCTCATCAAGGTCTCCAAGTAGCCCAAAACGGCGATACGTAGATCCACGCCAGGAACTTATATCATCCATCTGGGCTCCTATTACTATATCACTATTAACTTGTGCCGGGAGCCGGTTAGCATTTGTATTCCTATTATTTTCCGCACCATCGATATACAGGATCATCTCCCTGGCATCATAATCAAATGTTGCTGCTATATGGTACCATTTATTAGCTGTAAGTGCAATCGTGGAGTCAACATCGGTATATGGTGCGCTGCCGGGGGGATTAAAAATAGCAAATTTCAATGTACTTCTCCGGTTAGGATAGAACTGTAATGAAATAACTTCATCATTCCAGCTATTGTCAGCACCATAGTGGATAATAGCCCCATATCGTTGCTGTGTGGTATCTAATTTAACCCATGCAGAAAACGAGAAAGTATCATTTAACGCTAAACTGTTATCATAAGGAACGACAACCCTGCTGTCCAAACTGGTATAATCAAAGCACTTATCAAATTTGCCATTAGCATCCATTGTAAGGTCGTAAGCAGTGCCGTTATTACCTTCGCCGCTGTAATCCACTACAGTTCCCGAAGCTTCGTTAAGGTGCATCAGAAGTACATTCCCGGTCATATTCACAGTATCATCAGAAGCGCCGTTGCCCGGCATCTCTTCCGAGACGGTTCTATACGAGTCATTGCAATAATATACGCTTAAAAGTTGATTAGGAGTTGCCGAATAATTTATATTCTTAAACATGCAGACCGTGTAATTCGCTGTGCCCCGTATATGTTCCAGGTCCCAGAACTTAACTAACAAAGGATTGTTGGCATAAACGCTGTATTCGTTCTTTGCTTCCTTCTCCATATAACCTCGTGACAGGAATGATGAACTTCGAAACGCCACAGGTTCCACCTTCCACGTGAGATTGAATAACGCCCATGTGGAGCCATTAGTAACTTTGACATACGGATTTATCAACGGTCCATAGTAAGCACTAACAGCATAACTATAATTTTCTGCGAAAATCCCGGAATCATACCATTTGCCCATACCTCTTGAGTCTGCCAACAGTATTTGCGGGATGTTACCGTGAGTAGGACAAGAATGGCTTTGTGCATGGTCATTTACAGGTGGTCGGATGCTCCACAAATTCGGAAGACCCGGATGGTCACCGCCTTCAACTGTTCGGGTAACCAGGAATCGTGATAGATTTATGCCTGCCGGATCGGTGCAGTTGATGAGTGCGGTAAATGTGCCTGTCGAGTTCGCTTCCAGATCGTCTGGTGTTACACTTACCACTGTACAATTCGGATAACCAGCCTGATTGTATGCATAATCGACGTCACCACCAAATCGAAACTCTAATGCGTGTTTGCCCGAAGTTAAAACCTTACTTGTTTCATATCCCGATTCATCACATGAATAATTTTGTATGAAGACAGAATCATTTATCCACCCGTAGTCCAGGGTTTGATCGCCACATTTGATCTCAAGGAACAGCAAGTCACCGTCTTCGTCTGAATTACTCCATGTAGTTTCGTCTACTGCGGTTATTGTCAGGTTTGCACATCCCACAGTCTCGAATTCAACACCCCAGTTACCGCCAACAGTGGGATAGCTCTGCACGTTTATCACTGTAATATTTGCCTCAATCTCAAAGCTCTGGTTCGAAAGCTGTGGCACATTCCATATTACCTTGTCAAGGATGCCATTACCATTGTTATCAGAGAAAGAGACATTAAACTCCTCAAAACCAGTTACATCTATCCTTGACCCGTTCACTAACCAATAAAGCCGGAGATTAGATTTTTCTATTTCATCCAGTGTTGAATATGCAGTTACATTAGAATAATGAACAGAAACATTACTGCTTATGACAATTTCTTTTTTCCACATACCATCCGCAATAACCGGCTCATTTTCG